>Ga0194137_10000010_pt1 | contig 138388 bp, 117 predicted proteins | sample TARM_MetaG_T3_14_FD_134025 | JGI IMG/M metagenome (GOLD analysis project Ga0194137, IMG submission 134025) | Freshwater microbial communities from Pennsylvania, USA, analyzing microbe dynamics in response to fracking - TARM_MetaG_T3_14 (version 2) | ecosystem: Environmental > Aquatic >...
CACCAGGTCCATGGAGTGGGCGCCACCGCTGATGTAGTTGTAGCGGATCACGGTACCGGCCGAGCGGTCCTTGATGGCGTTGCCCATGGCACCCGAGCGCAGCGCTTCGAAGCGGTTGAACTCATAGGTGATGTTCACGCTTTCCATGTAGACGTTGTGCTCGTGCTCATCCCCCACCACACCATTGCCATAGATGTAGTTGCCGGCAATGCGCAGGTTCTTGGTCACGGCGAAGTCGCCATCGTTGGTCGACTTGCTGTAGAGACCGTTGGTGCAGTCGTGGATGATGTTGTCGGCGATCGTGATGTTCTGGCCACGGTCAACCCAGATGCAGGCGCCGAAGGTTTCGTAGGGGCGAACGGTGCCGGTGGAATCGGTGAAGGTGTTGGAGGGGTTGGCGCCACGCAGCTCCAGACCGTCGATCTGGATGTATGTCGGGTAGGCCGTCCAGCCTGCAGTTGAGAGGGGCTTGACCACGATGATCGAGCGGGTCTCGTGCAGGATGTTGCCGTAAGCCAGACCCCTGCGAGAGATGGCGTTCTGGGCGTCAAGGATCGGTCGCTCGCCATTGGGGCCCTTGACGCCGCAGACGCGGATGGGGGCGGTGGCGGTGCCATTGCCAGACAGCATGAATTTGCCGCGATAAGGCGTGGCGCTGTAGAAGATGCGGACTGTGTCGCCAGCAGCCAGCTTGTCCCAGGGGACCAGGTCCAGTGTGGCCAGTTGGCCGGATGCGGCATCAGGGCCGACCTGGTAGTCCTTGCCCTTGCCCGAGGGCAGGCAGGCGTCGACCACAGTCACGGCACTTGCCGACGGAGCAGGAGCAGGAGCCGGTGCTGGAGCAGGAGCAGGCTCAGGTGCCGGCGCGGTCGATGGCGCCCCAGCAGCGCTGGCATCCGTTGGTGTGGCAGCGGCTCCACCACCACCACCGCCGCCACCGCAGCCGGTGATCGCAGCGCTTACGCTGACAATGGCGATGCAGCTGTTGAGAAAGCTCAGGCGCTCGGTGTGGGCGGCGAGCTTGGAGGCGATCGGGGTGGAGCTCAATGTCAAGGTGAACCTCAGTGTTCTGTGCGCATCTGGGTGCGGATGGTGTGAAGCGTATTCAATAAATCGATCACGACAACGACGTATTTGTATGAAGACGTTTCAAAGGGGCATCCGCATTCGCGGGATCTGGCCGGGAAGATGGGTTTACTAAAACTTTTTGGTGGTATCGGGATTCGGCTGAATGCAAAAATAGTCACAAACCCGCGCATAAGGGCTTGATTTTTTCTCGCGATGCGGGATGTGTTCGGTTGATCTGGTTCTGAAGGGTTTGATGCAACTTGATGCAAACTCTGTCTGCCCCGGCGCTGCTGTCTTGCGACTTTGTGCACGATTCGGCGCAGGTCGTCGTTTCCAGGGTTGTTTGGCGCACTTCGGCACGGTTGCCCAAGATTGTGGAATTTTGCACACATGATGAGCTGAAACATGCCGGAGGCCACCCCCTAAACCGAGGGGCGCTGATGCGCGGTCTGTCCGATTTCAGTATTCAAGCCCCAAAAAGGAGACTTCGAATATGTGAATTAGGTTCGGGGGCTTGGTTGGTACTTGGGGATATTCCCAGGAGTATGTGGCGGTTCGGGTGGGTGGGATTTTTTGATGCCACGGCTGGCCTGGCGGGCGGTCAAGTTGGTGGTGGCCGTGTTTCATTTTTTAGAAACCGGTGCCTGCTTCCAGGCAGTTGGGGGCTCGCTGCACTGCAGCACACCGCTAGAATCAAGACCCTTTGTATCCGTTGTATTTGCCGGGGGGCATGTGCTGAAGATTGCAATTATTGGCTGCGGCAAGATCGCGGATGGCCATGTCGAGCAGATCAGGGCGATTGGTCGTGGCGAGGTGGTGGCAGTCTGTGACCGCGAACCCTTGATGGTCGAGCAGCTTGCGGTCCGCATGGGGATTCCTGGCCGCTTCACCGATGCCGAGGAGATGCTGCGAACGTGCAAGCCGGACGTGGTCCACATCGCCACGCCGCCCGAGTCCCATGTGTTCCTGGCCAGCCTGGCGCTGAATGCGGGCTGCCACGTGTTTGTCGAGAAGCCTTTTGCCCTGACGGCCGCCGATGCCCAGGTCATCCTGGATCTGGCCAAGCGCCTGGGCAAGAAGGTCAGCGTCAACTACCTCTACAACTTCGAGCCACCTGGGCTGGAGCTGGAAGTTCTGCTGGCCAAGCGCGCGCTGGGCGACATCGTTCACCTCGACACGCTGTATGGCTACAACCTCAACGGCGACTACGGTCTGGCGGTGATGTCCGACCCGGGGCACTGGGTGCACCGTCTGCCGGGCAAGCTTTTCCACAATGTGCTGGACCATGTGCTGGCCAAGGTCGTGGCTCATATCGGCGATGACGTCGAGGCCCAGGTTCTGGCTTTCCGTCGCCGCCCCGCCTCAGGTAACCCTGTTCTTGATGACCTGTGTGATGAACTGCGTTTCATGTTGCGCAGCGGCGGCACCACGGTGACAGGCCTGATCAGTGCACATGGCCGTCCGGTGGCGCACGCCTTGCGCGTGGTGGGCACCAAGGACACGGTGGAGCTCGACTACACGGCGCGCACACTGGTGAAGTCAGTCAATTGGTCGCAGCCCAGTTCGCTGGGGCGCTTGTTCCCCGCTTTTGTGCAGGCCAAGGCGTTCTGGCGCAATGGCTGGCGCAACGTCGGGCTGTTCCGTCGGTACGAGTACCACTACTTCCAGTGCATGCGCGTCTTGTTGAGCCGCTTCTATGACGCGGTCGAGCGCAATACGGCAGACCCCATCCCGCCCGAGCACATCCTGCGCGTCTGTCGCGTCATCGATCAGTTGGTGGTCGGCATGGAGGCCAAGGCATGATGAGGGTTCTGGTGACAGGAGCGGGCGGTTTTCTGGGCCGTCGTATCGTGGACAGCCTGCTGCGGCAGGGGGTGACGCATGTGCGCGTGCATGTGCGCCAGGCCCCGCCCAAGGGCATGATCGAAGACCTGCAATCGCGCTATCCGCAAGCGACCATCGAGGTGGCGCAGGCCAATCTGCTGTCGCGCGGTGCACTGGAGCCGCTGGTGGAAGGTGTGGACTGCGTGGTGCATGCGGCGGCCGGCATGAAGGGCGCGGCGGCGGACATGTTCGCCAACACCGTGCTGACCTCGCGCAATCTGCTGGAAGCAGCCTGTGCGCAGAGGGTGCGCCGCATTGTGCTCATCAGTTCTTTCTCGGTGTACGAGGCGGCCAAGCTGAAGGAGGGCGATGTGCTGTCAGAGTCGACGACGCCGATCGAGCCGGTGGGTGTCGACCGTGGCGCCTACGGCTATGCCAAGACGCGTCAGGAGCACATGTTCAATGAGTTCCAGCGGCAGCACGGCTTCGAGTCGGTGATCCTGCGGCCGGGTGTGATCTATGGTCCGGGTGGTGGTGCCTTGTCCTCGCGCGTGGGCATACGGGCGCTGGGCTTCTTCTTCGCGCTGGGCGGCGGTGCCTTGCTGCCGCTGACCTATGTCGAGAACTGCGCCGATGCCGTGGCCAAGGCCGCCTTGAGTGCACCGGCCGGCAGTGCCTTCAGCGTGGTGGATGACGATCTGCCCTCATGCAAGGCCTACCTCAAGCGCTACTGCCGCGAGGTCGAGCCCATGCGCTGTGTGCCGGTGCCGTTCTGGGCGTTCAGGCTGGGTGCGCGCGTGCTGGTCTGGTATCACAAGCGTTCCAAGGGGCAGTTGCCCGCGGTCTTCACGCCCTATGTGGTGGACTCGATGTACCGCCCCTTGCGCTACAGCAACGCGGCGCTCAAGGCCATCGGCTGGACGCAGCGTGTGAGCACCGAGAATGGCATCAAGCTGTCCTTCCAATACTTCAAGGAGCAGTTGCTCAAGAAGTGAGGCTTGGCTTCACGGTTTGGCTTCACTTTGGGGCGATGACCTGGCGGCAGACGTCCAGCGTCTCTTGCGCCACATCGTCCCAGGTGCGTTGCATGGCCTGGGCAATGGCTGCTCTGTCCCATTTGGCGCTCAGCGCTCTTTCCAGAGCCTGCTGCAAGACATCGGCTTGACGCGGCTGGATCAGGATACCGTTGCGTTCGTTGAGGATCTCGCGGGTGCCGCCCACATCGGTGGCCACCACGGGCCTGCCGCAAGCCAGGCCTTCGACCACGACGTTGGGATAGCCCTCCGACCAGCTTGGCAGGGTCAGCACATCTGAGGCGCAGATCCACTCAGCCACCTGGTCAGGTGGTTGTCCACCCGGCATGCGTACGCGACTCTTCAAGCCGGCTTGTTCGACCAGGGCGGTCAACTCGTTTTTCATCACGCCATCGCCGATCAAGGCGAGGCTGAGCTTGCTGTTCTTTTGTGCCATGGCCTGGAAGGCCTGGATCAGCTCACGCATGCCCTTGGCTTCGACGAAACGGCCCACGTAGATGATCATCTGCTCATCCTGAGGGATGCCCAGTCGTTGACGGATGGCGGCCTGATCGCGCGGATGGAACACGCTGGTGTTGAAGCCGTTGACGATGGTGTGCACGTGATCGGGCGCGGCACCGAATTCGCGGATGGCCGTCTGGCGCATGGCCTCGCTGACGGTGAGCAGGGCGTTGACGCCGGCAACGGTCTGGCGCGTCATGCGGTCGTTGATGCCTGAGCGCACGTGGATGTCCGAGCCCAGCGCGCCCACGATACAGGGCACGTGGAGCTTGCGGGCCGTGCGCAGCGCGGCATAGCCGTCGGGGTAGACCCAGTAGGCCAGCACCACATCGGGCTTGAAGGCGGCCACACGTGGGGTCAGCAGATGGCTGCTCACATGGCCATTGATGGCGCGTGAGATCAGAGGGAAGACGGGGTAGGTGAAGGTCTCGACGTCGATGCCATCGATGCGGTAGTCGGGGCCGACGTTGCCATCGATGAAGCTGCGCGGTGCCACGAAGGGCAGCTTCGGATAGCGGGCCTGCTGGAAGAAGACCTTGACCGTGGCCAGCCGGGACAGCGAGCGGGCTGTTTCATGGATGTAGCGGCCGCGTGTCTGATCGTGCGGGACCGGCAGCATGGGGGTGACGAGCGCGATGCGGGTCATGTGAAGACGGTTGTGGTGACGGGCACGATCCGTGCTGATCTGTGCTGAGCGACAATGCGCGACGTCTATGGTTTTTCCTTTGGAGAATTGTGCATGAGCACCAACTTTGCCACCTGTGATTTGTGCGATGAGCACAAAAACGACACCGACGGTGACTTCCGCGTGTTGCCCCCTGTGTTCAAGGACTATGGCAAGCACCTCAAGTTTTCGGGCCAGGTGGCCACGGTGAAGTGCTTCGAGGACAACACCCTGGTGAAGGCCGCCGTGGATTCCCCGGGCCATGGCCGCGTGCTGGTGGTCGATGGCGGTGCATCCTTGCGCCGTGCACTGGTGGGTGGCAATCTGGGCAAGGCAGCGGCTCGCAATGGCTGGGCTGGCGTCATCGTCGATGGCTGTGTGCGTGACTCGGCCGAACTGGCGGAATGCGATGTCGGCATCCGCGCGTTGGGCCTGATGCCGCTGCCCACCGAGAAGCGCAACGAAGGTCAGAAGGACATCGCCGTGCAGATCCAGGGCGTGTGGGTGCGCCCCGGCGACTGGCTGTATGCGGACGAAGATGGCATCGTCATCATGAGCAAGCCGTAAGCCTCTTGTGTGGTTTTGTAATGTGAAATTTTCATCCTGTGGGTTTATACTGAACCCATGGATGAAAGCAAACTGGTGCTTCAGGGAACGCTGGCGGACTTCGTTGCTTCGCTGAACGCCGACCACCCAACTGGCCAGCTCGCCCCGGTCTCCCTGGTCGAGCGCTTCAGGCAGCTGCCCGTGCTCTGGGACCAGATGCTCGACCTCTTCAAGGTCGATACCTTCTCCAAGCAGATCCAGGGCCCTTTGCTGACACAGGTGTCGGCCAGTGACCGGCGTGGCCGCTCGCTCGGGCGTTGCCTGAACTTCGCCACGCAAGACTATCTGGCCTTGTCCTACCACCCGGCGATCAAGCAGGCTGCCATCGAGGCGGTGGAGGCCTATGGCGTGCACGCCGCTGGCAGCCCCGCGCTGGTGGGCAACTCGGTGCCGACGGTCAGGCTGGAGCGGGCCATGTCGCAATGGCTGGGCATGCAGGAGTGCGTGCTGTTCCCGACGGGGTGGGGCGCCTGCTTTGGTGTCGTCAAGGCCTTGGTGCGCCGCTCCGACCACGTCGTGCTTGATGAGTTGGCGCATGCCAGCTTGCAGGAAGGTGCGCGGGCGGCCACGGGCAATGTGCATGTGTTTCGGCACCTGTCGCTGGAAAGCCTGGAGCGACGCCTCAAGCGCGTGCGCGCGGCCGACCCGAGCGGTGGCATCCTGGTGGTGACCGAGTCCTTGTACTCGATGGACTCCGATGTGCCTGATCTCTTGGCGCATCAGGAACTGGCGCATCGCTATGGCGCCAACCTGCTGGTGGATGTGGCGCATGACCTGGGTGTGCTGGGGCGTGACCGCGGCCAGGGTGCGCTCGAGGTGCAGGGCGTCCTCGGGCAGATCGACCTGATTGTGGGCAGCTTTTCCAAGGCCTTTGCCGCCAACTGCGGCTTCGTCGCCAGCAACCACCCAGGCTTGAAGCTGGCCATGCGTTTTGGCTCCGGGCCCAATACCTTCTCGACGGCACCGTCGCCCATCCAGGCGTCCGTGGCGCTCAAGGGGCTGGAGATCGTGCAGTCCAGCGAGGGCTTTGCCAGCCGTCAGCGTATTCAGGACATGGCCATGTCGCTGCGGCAGACGCTGACGGACATGGGCCTGCATGTGCTGGGGCAGCCCAGTGCCATCGTGCCCGTTCTGATGGGGGGCGTGGCGCGCTCCCGGCTCACGGCGCGCTTCATGGTCGAAGAGGGCGTGCTGGTCAATCTGGTGGAGCACCCAGCCGTGGCCCGCAACACCAGTCGCCTGCGTCTGCAACTGATGGCCTCACACGAGCCGGCGCATCTGCGCGCCTGTGCGGCGGCGCTGGGCATGGCCGTCGGGCAGGCCGACGAGATGCTGCGCGAAATCAACGTCAAGCGCGATCCCAGTTCGCAACTGATCTGATCCACTCGATCGACTTGAGCTGGCTCGTTGGCAGGGCTACCTTAATTGAGCAGCTCCAGCACCCGATCCAGCCCGCCTTCGTTGATGGCCACCATGGCTTGCTCGCGGACCTTGGGCTTGGCGTGGTAGGCTACGCTCAGGCCCGATGCGCCCATCATCAACAGGTCGTTGGCGCCGTCTCCCACGGCAATGGATTGCCGCGGGTCGCAGCCGATGCGTGCGCACAGGGCCAGCAGGTGCTGTTTCTTGGCTTCGCCGTCGACGATGTCGCCCAGCACATGGCCGGTCAACAGGCCACCCTCGATTTCCAGCGTGTTGGAGTGGGCCTCGTGCATGCCCAGGCGCTCGCGAACGCGGTCGGCAAAGAAAGTAAAGCCACCGGAAACCAGCAGTGTCTGCAGACCGGCGGCCTTGGCGGCGTTGATCAGCTCGGGCGCGCCGGGGTTGATCTTGAGCCGCTGTTCATAGACCTCTTGAAGCGACTCGGCCGGCACGCCCTTGAGCAGGGCCACGCGGCGGCGCAGGCTGTCCTTGAAGTCGGTGATCTCGCCACGCATGGCCGCTTCGGTGATGGCGGCGACCTCGGCCTTCTTGCCCACGGCGTCGGCGATCTCATCAATGCACTCGATGCTGATGAGCGTGGAGTCCATGTCGAAGGCGATGGCTTTGAAGGCCGACAGGCTCAATGGCGGCGTGAAGCGCTGGATGACGAGACCGGGGGCGAATTCTTGGGGCGACATGGCGGAGCGGTTTGAACGGGCTGGCGCGCAGGGGCGACGCTGAACAAGGGCAAAACAGCGATTATCCCAGGGATGACGCCTGGCGGTATGCTCCCGGGCGCCACCACCTCGGAGAGATTCGCCATGAGTCCAGCCGCCCCGCCATCTTCTGCCGCCCTGCGCAAGCAGGCGTTTGCGGACCACGTTGTCGAGTTGATGTCGGGCATGGGGGCCGTGGAAGCCAAGCGCATGTTCGGCGGGCACGGCATCTACCTGCATGGGCTGATGTTTGCCCTCATCATCGAGGAGTGCCTGTACCTCAAGACCGATGAGCAGAGTTTGGCGCCATTTCAGGCGCGTGGCCTGCTGCCCTTCAGCTACGAGACACGCCATGGTGTCCAGTCTTCCCTGAGCTATTACGAGGCGCCGCCCGAGGTCTATGACGAGCGCGAGCACATGGCGCAGTGGGCGCGCTTGGGTTACGAATGTGCCCTGCGGGCACAGGAGGCCAAGCGGCAGCGGGCTGGAAAGGGTGGCAAGAAGGGCGAGGCTTCGCGCAAGACGGCGTCGTCTGCGGTCCTGCCTGCAGCAGCATCGTCATCGGCCACCGACGTGGCCTCGTCTTCCGACGCAACAGACCTGTCTGCCATGCGCAACCTGGGGCCCAAGAGCCAAGCCGTGCTGGCCAAGGCGGGCATCAAGACCGTGGCCCAGCTGCGCAAGCTGGGGGCGGTGCAGGCTTATGCGCGGGTCAAGGCCAAGGACCCGCGTGCGAGTTTGAACCTGCTGTGGGCGCTGGAAGGCGCCTTGAGTGGGCGCGACTGGAAAAGCGTGGCCGAAACCGATCGAGCCAGCCTCTTGATGGCCCTGGAGGACGTGCAAAGGCTGGCCTCGGGTCCTTGCTGAGTCTTGCAGGGCCTTTGAGATAATCGGCGCCTATGTTGCGAATCACAGAACTGCGCTTGCCCTTGAACCATGCCGAGGGCGAGTTGCGCCCCGCCGTTGTCGCCCGACTGGGCATCAAGGACAAGGAGCTCCAGGACTTCACGGTGTTCAGGCGGGCCTATGACGCGCGCAAGCGGTCGGCCATTGTCCTGATCTACACGATCGACTGCGCGTTCGCGAGCAAGGAGGTTGAGCAGCGCGTGGCCAAGCGTCTGGCCCAGGACAACCACATTCGTCCCACGCCTGACACGAGCTACAAATTCGTGGGTCATGCCCCGGCGGACTTCCAGCAGGAGCGGCGCCCCATCGTGATCGGCTTCGGACCCTGCGGCCTCTTCGCGGCCTTGATCCTGGCGCAGATGGGTTTGCGGCCCATCGTGCTGGAGCGCGGCAAACAGGTGCGCGAGCGCACGAAGGACACCTGGGGCCTGTGGCGCCAGAGTGTGCTCAACCCTGAATCGAATGTGCAGTTCGGCGAAGGCGGCGCGGGCACCTTCTCGGACGGTAAGCTCTACAGCCAGATCAGCGACCCGCGTCATCTCACGCGCAAGGTGCTCACCGAGTTCGTCAAGGCCGGTGCGCCCGAAGAGATCATCTACGTGAGCAAGCCGCACATTGGCACCTTCCGCCTCGTCAGCATGATCGAGAAGATGCGTGCCGACATCGAGGCGCTGGGTGGCGAGATCCGCTTCCAGCAGCATGTCACCGACATCCACATCGACGAGGGCTGCGTGCGTGGCGTGAGCCTGGCCGACGGCACACAGATCGACGCCGACCACGTGATCATGGCCTTGGGGCACAGCGCCCGCGACACCTTCAAGATGTTGCACGAGCGTGGCGTCTACATCGAGGCCAAGCCCTTTTCGATCGGCTACCGCGTGGAGCATCCGCAAAGCATCATCGACCAGGCCCGCTTCGGCCCCCATGCGGGCAACGAGATCCTGGGGGCGGCCGATTACAAGCTGGTCCACCACGCCAGCAATGGCCGCTCGGTCTACAGCTTTTGCATGTGCCCGGGCGGCACGGTGGTGGCAGCAACCTCCGAGCCGAACCGCGTGGTCACCAATGGCATGAGCCAGTACTCGCGCAACGAGCGCAACGCCAACGCAGGCATCGTGGTGGGCATCTCGCCGCAGGACTATCGCCAAGATGGCTTGCACGAAGGGCCAGTGAACCCGCTCGACGGCATCGCCTTCCAGCGTTACTGGGAATCGCGCGCCTACGAGCTGGGCGAGGGCCACTACATGGCGCCGGGCCAACTGGTGGGCGACTTCATCAAGAAGCAGCGCAGCAAGGTGCTGGGCAATGTGATGCCGTCCTACAAGCCGGGCGTGACCTTGACGGACATGGCCCAGCCTGGCTTCGGCAGCCTGCCCGACTATGCGCTGGATGCCATCCGCGAAGCCTTGCCTGCGTTCGAAAAGCAGATCAAGGGCTTCTCGATGCCGGACGCCATGCTGACTGGGGTGGAGACGCGTACCTCGTCGCCTTTGCGCATCACGCGTGGCCTGGACTACCAAAGCCTGAATGTCAAAGGCCTGTACCCGGCAGGTGAAGGCGCGGGTTATGCCGGCGGCATCATGTCGGCTGGGGTAGATGGCATCGAAGTGGCCGAGGCTGTGGGCGCCTCGATCCTGGGTGTCGAGGCGCCGCTGTCCAAGAACGGTGCCAAGCCGGGTCAGGCCTTGATGGGCTGACCGAGTTGGCGCAAGAGGTCGCGCACATACTGGGCGCGGTCCTTGGGGTCTGACAAGGCCTTCTCGATACGCAGCTTGTCGTTGCCAGCGAGCTTGATGTGCTTGTTCTTCTGCACCAGCTCGATGATGCGCATAGGCTCCACAGGCGGGTTGGGCCGGAAGGTCACGTTGATGATGCCCGGTGCCGCGTCGATCTTGATCACGCCGAAAGGCTTGGCCAGCACGCGCAGCTTGTGCGTGTCGAACAGGGCCTGGGCCTGTGCGGGCAGCTTGCCGAAGCGGTCGACGATCTCTTCGAGCATGGTCTCGATCTTGTCGAGCGAATCGGTGGTGGCCAGGCGCTTGTAGAGGCTCAGGCGCACGTGCACGTCGCCACAGTAGGCGTCAGGCAGCAGGGCCGGGGCATGCAGGTTGATGTCGGTGTTGCTGCCGAACATGCCCAGCGGCGAGAGCAAATCGGGCTCCTTGCCGGCCTTCAGTGAGCGCACGGCCTCGGCCAGCATCTCGTTGTAGAGCTGGAAGCCCACCTCCATCATGTTGCCGCTCTGGTTGTCGCCCAGCACCTCGCCGGCACCGCGGATCTCCAGGTCGTGCATGGCCAGGTAGAAACCGCTGCCCAGCTCTTCCATGTTCTGGATGGCGTCCAAGCGTTGGGCGGCCTGCTTGGTGAGGCCTTCGACATCGGGCACGAGCAGGTAAGCATAGGCCTGATGGTGCGAGCGGCCCACGCGGCCACGTAGCTGGTGAAGCTGTGCCAGGCCGAACTTGTCGGCGCGTGTGATGATGATGGTGTTGGCCGAGGGCACGTCAATGCCGGTCTCGATGATGGTCGAGCACAGCAGCACGTTGTGGCGCTGGGCCACGAAGTCGCGCATCACGCGTTCCAGCTCGCGCTCGGGCATCTGGCCGTGTGCAATGGCAATGCGCGCCTCGGGGATCAGCTCGGCCAGCTTGTCGCGCCGGTTCTCGATGGTCTCCACTTCGTTGTGCAGAAAGTAGATCTGGCCACCGCGCTTGAGTTCACGCAGCACGGCCTCGCGGATGGTGTTGCTGCTCTCGGATCTGACGAAGGTCTTGATGGCAAGACGGCGCTGCGGCGCGGTGGCGATCACGGACAGGTCACGCAAGCCTTCCATGGCCATGCCCAGCGTGCGTGGGATGGGCGTGGCAGTCAGCGTGAGCACGTCGATGTCGGCGCGCATGGCCTTGATGGCTTCCTTGTGGCGCACACCGAAGCGGTGTTCCTCATCGATGATGAGCAGGCCCAGTCGCTTGAACTTGACCGAATCGCTCAGCAGCTTGTGCGTGCCGATGACGATGTCGATGCTGCCGTCCTCGAGGCCTTGCATGGCCTGCTTGATTTCCTTGGCGGAACGGAAGCGCGACATCTCGGCCACCTTCACCGGCCATTGCGAGAAGCGGTCGGAGATGTTCTGGTAGTGCTGCTCGGCCAGCAGTGTGGTCGGTGCCAGCAAGGCCACTTGCTTGCCGCCCGTGACCGCGACAAACGCGGCACGCAAAGCGACTTCTGTCTTGCCGAAGCCCACGTCGCCGCAGACCAGGCGGTCCATGGGGCGCGGGCTGATCATGTCCTGGATCACGGCGTGGATGGCGGCACGCTGATCGGCGGTTTCCTCGAAGCCGAAGCTGGCGGCAAAGGCCTCGTAATCCTGTGCACTGAAGCGGAAGGCGAAGCCCTCTCGTGCGGCGCGGCGCGCGTACAAGTTGAGCAGCTCGGCGGCGGTGTCGCGCACCTGCTCGGCGGCCTTGCGCTTGGCCTTGTCCCACTGTGGCGAGCCCAGCTTGTGCAGGGGCGCTTCTTCCGCGCTGACGCCCGTGTAGCGGCTGATCAGATGCAGTTGAGACACGGGCACATAGAGCACGGCCTTGTCGGCGTATTCCAGTTGCAGAAACTCGGATGGGCCATCGCCCAGGTCCAGGTTGATCAGGCCGTGGTAGCGGCCGATGCCATGGTTGCTGTGCACGACCGGGTCGCCCACATTCAGCTCGCTCAGATCCTTGATGAGCGAGTCCACATCGGTGGTCTGCTCGGACTTGCGGCGCCGGCGCGTGGTGGGCGTGGCGTCGAACAGTTCGGTCTCGGTGACGAACTGGATACCGAGCTCGGGTTGTGCGCCATCGTGCCAGATGAAGCCGGCAGCCAGAGGTGCGGCGGTGATGGCGTGGCGATGGTCGCTGCCCTCGAAGGCTTGCAGCGAGTCGATGGCCGGCAGGTTGATGCGGTGGTCGCGCAGCAGCTCCATCAGGCTCTCGCGGCGGCCTGCGCTTTCGGCCACGACCAGCACACGTGCATGGGTCTTGGCCACATGCTGTTCGAGCTTGCGCAGCGGGTCCTGGCCGCCGCGCTCCACCGCGAGATCGGGCAGCGGGCGGGCCCAGTCCGTCGGCTCGACACCGCGCACCACCAATTGGGCATGCGCGTTGGCCAGCGTGAAGAAGTCTTCGGTCTTGAGGAAGATGTCTTCGGGGGGCAGCAAAGGCCGCTCGGGGTCATGCTGCAGGAAGCGGTGGCGCTCCTTGGTCTCGATCCAGAAGCGCTTCAGGGCTTCGTCGACTTCGCCGTGCAGCACGACCACAGCCTGCTCGCCCAGGTGCTGGAACAAGGTCGAGGTTTCATCGAAGAACAAGGGCAGGTAGTACTCGATGCCGGCCGTGGCCACGCCATTGCCAATGTCCTTGTAGATGCGGGACTTGGTCGGGTCGCCTTCGATGCGCTCGCGCCAGCGGTTGCGGAAAGCGCCGCGCGCGGCATCGTCCATCGGAAACTCGCGGCCAGGCAGCAGGCGCACCTCAGGCACGGGATACAAGCTGCGTTGCGTGTCGGGGTCGAACACGCGGATAGAGTCGATCTCGTCGCCGAACAAGTCCACGCGGTAGGGCGTGGGCGAGCCCATGGGGTAGAGGTCGATCAGGCCGCCGCGCACCGCGTATTCACCGGGCGAAACCACCTGGCTGACGTGCGTGTAGCCGGCCAGGGTCAGCTGCGACTTCAAGGCCGCCTCGTCGAGCTTTTGCTTTTGCTTGAAGTGGAAGGTGTAGGCCGCCAGGAAGGACGGCGGCGCCAGGCGCGTCAAGGCCGTTGTGGCGGGTAGCAGCACGACATCGACGCCGGTGCTGGAGCCCACGCCCTGCTGTACGCGCCACAAGGTTGCCAGGCGATCCGAGATCAAGTCCTGGTGTGGCGAGAAGGTGTCGTAAGGCAGCGTTTCCCAATCCGGGAAGATGGCGCAGCGCAGGTCCGGCACGAAGAACGCGATCTCGTCGAGCAGGCGCTGTGCATCGGCCGGGTCGGCGGTCATCACGGCCGTGATCTGGCCTTGGGCCTTGCGTGCCTGGGCGAAGCGGGCCAGCAGCAGCGCGTCGCCCGAGCCGGCAGGGCGGGGCACGGTGAAGCGTTTACCAGGCGCGATCGACGGCAGGGGCAGGGCAGGCAGCATGGGGCTCGAAAAGGGCGGCTACAAACGACAAAGGCCCGGTCACCACCGTGGCCGGGCATGCATGGCCTGGCAGCCGCTGTGGGCAGCTTGAGACCTGGGCAACATTGTAGGTGGGCGACAATCCCCCCATGTCGATGCCGATTGCTTCTCACGATTTCAAGCCGCGCTGCTTTGCGCTCGTTCCGTGCGCCGGTGTGGGCGAGCGAGCCGGCCTGGGTGGCCCCAAGCAGTACCACCCGGTGGCTGGCCAGGCTGTGGTGGCGCACACTTTGGCGGCCTTGCAGGCTGTGCCGCGCATCGAGGCCACGCTGGTGGTACTGTCGCCCACCGACACGCAGTTCGAGCAGCACGTGCCTGGCTTTGAGGGCGATCACGCCTGGGCGGCCCGTGTGGGCGGCGCCTCACGCGCCGAGAGTGTGGCCAACGGCCTGGACGAACTGCTCGCACGCGGCGCACAGATGCATGACTGGGTGCTGGTGCACGATGCCGCCCGCTGCCTCATCCAGCCCGACTGGATCGCGCGCCTGATCGAGGCTTGCGAAGACGACGAGGTCGGTGGCCTGCTGGCCTTGCCACTGGCCGACACCCTCAAGGCCGCCGTGACAGGGCCGCAAGGAGAGGCGCGTGTCACCGGGACTGTGGACCGCGCCGGCAAATGGGCCGCGCAGACACCGCAGATGTTCCGCCTGGGGTTGCTGCATCCTGCCTTGCTGTCAGCCTTGTCTGATCCGCACACAGCGGCTGCCATCACCGACGAGGCCAGCGCCATCGAGGCTCTGGGCCATCAACCAAGGCTGGTACCGGGCGCCTACGACAATTTCAAGCTCACTTGGCCGGGCGATTTCGCTTTGGCCGAGCGCCTGCTGGCGTCACGGCCTTGATGGCTGTTGTGGTCGTCGCGACTGGCTTGGCAGGCTGAAGCTCAGTCTGTTGCTTGAGCGCGGCCATCACCACCGGTTTGACCCAATCCGGCGTGTTCATCAGATCAGACGCCGTGGCGGGTACCAGCACTACGGCCTGGTGTTCCGCCTTGGCGCCCCGGTTGCGTTGCTGCCAGTGCAGCACCAGGCGGGGCTTGGGGGCCTGCCCACGGTGCGGGTCGGCCTCTTCGCTGTTGTCATACACGCGCAGCTCGGCCAGATGCGGCAAGAGCTCGATGAGCTGCAGGCGGCTTTGATCAAAGCGCCGGCGGATGTCGGCCTCGGGGATGTCGTGCCCACCCTTTTTGACGCGCGCCTTCACGCGGGCCAGGTGATGCTCAGGGCTGGCGAGACCCACGTACCAGATGCGTACCTCATAGCCCTGGTCGGCGGCTGCCTTGAGCAGCGTGGCAAAGCTTTTGCCACCCAAGGTGGTCTCGAAGTTGTAGTCCAGGCCGTTGGCAATCGCATGCTGCAGCAAGCGTTTGCCTTCGTGCCATGCCGCGCTGTTGGCTTGCGTGGCGCTCAGGTGGGGTTGGGCCTGCCGGATGCGTGCCGCCGCCTCATCGGGATTGAAGTACTCGGCGCCCCGCGCGCGGATGGTGGCGCCGCCAATGCTGCTTTTGCCCGCGCCATTGGTGCCGGCGAGGACAAACAGTCGGGGAACGTGGGCATGGGGTGCCACGGTGTCTCTCTCTGAATTGATTGGGAATAAGACCTACAGGGCCGATATGGATGGCCCGCGCGGCCGTCATCATGAGGCCGGATTCTGGCAAGGCAGCTGGGGGTTTTCAGCTGTGACGCGATGAGGCGCGGCGGGATGAAGCTGCTGCCACAGCGGCTTGCCCCAGTTCTTCAGGGCTGGCGTCAAAGGCGTCCATCATGGCGTCGCGCGCGGCGGGTGCCTGCATGTGCGCCAGCAGCGCGTCGAACTCGTGACTCAGGCTGTCCAGTGGTTTGGCCTGGGAGCCCAGCAGCGCCTGATAAGCATCGAAGGACAGCACCACGGCAGTGGGGCGATCACGCTTGGTGATGGCCACCACGCCCTGGCTGAAAGCCGTATCCAGCACGCGGCCAAATGAATTCTTGGCCTCGGTCGCCGAAAATTCGGTGACCTGGATGTTTTCGCCACGGGCGTTGCGCAAGGTGAGTGCGGTCATGATCGCTGCCTTTATCAAAGCGTCGAGTCATTTTAGCTATTTCGGCTAATTTGTCCAGTCGACTTCCAGCTTTCCATCCAGTAAAAAGCCCGGTGCGAGACCGGGCTGATCGAAGCTCACGCCCACAACATGGAAGAGCGTTTTACCAGGACACTTCCTGCTCTGGCGTCGCCTTGATGCGGTGAATGGACAGGTCCGCGCCCTCGAACTCCTCTTCATGCGACAGACGCAGCCCCACCAGCTTGTTGAGCACACCGTAGACGATCACGCCTGTCACCAGGGCCAGCCCCAGCACGCACACCGTGCCCAGCACCTGTGTGCCCAGGTTCACGCCGCCGACGCCACCCAGACTGGTCTGCCCGAAGATGCCCGCAGCGATGCCACCCCAGGCACCACACAGGCCATGCAGGGGCCAGACGCCCAGTACGTCGTCGATCTTCCATTTGTTCTGGACCAAGGTGAACATGATCACGAAGATCGCACCGGCTATCGCGCCCACGGCCAATGCGCCTGCCGGGTGCATGATGTCCGAGCCCGCGCACACGGCCACCAGGCCTGCCAGAGGGCCGTTGTAGGCAAAGCCGGGGTCGTTCTTGCCCATGATCACGGCAACCAGGGTGCCGCCTACCAGCGCCATCAGCGAGTTCACGGCCACCAGGCCGGAGATCTTGTCGATGGTCTGCGCACTCATCACATTGAAGCCGAACCAGCCCACGGCCAGGATCCACGAGCCCAGCGCCAGGAAAGGGATGCTCGAAGGTGGGTGAGCCGACATGACGCCATCCTTTCGGTAGCGGTTGCGGCGCGCACCCAGGATCAGCACCGCAGGCAACGCGATCCAGCCGCCAAAGGCGTGCACGACCACCGAGCCGGCGAAATCATGCAACTGGCCACCTGTGAGCTTTTGCAGCCAGTCTTCGAAGCCGAACTTGTTGTTCCACACCGCGCCTTCGCACAGCGGATAGAACAGCCCGACGATGACCGCCGTGGCGATCAACTGCGGCCCGAACTTGGCCCGCTCGGCAATGCCACCTGAGACGATGGCCGGAATGGCCGCTGCGAAAGTCAGCAGAAAGAAGAACTTGACCAGGGCGTAGCCATTGTGTTGCGCCAGGGTGCCGGCACCGGCCAGGAAGTCCACGCCGTAGGCGATGGTGTAGCCCACGAAGAAATAGACGATGGTTGAGACGCAGAAGTCCACGAGGATCTTGACAAGGGCATTGACCTGGTTCTTGCCCCGTACCGTGCCCAGTTCCAGAAACGCAAAACCTGCGTGCATGGCCAGGACCATGACGGCGCCCAGCAGAATAAAAAGCGCGTCCGCGCCTTGTTTGAGTTGATCCATTCTTCGGCTTTCAAAAACAACACGACGCCGCACCGAAATGGATCGTGTGCCGCGTCTTGGTTCAATATGCACCATAAGTAAGCAAATTACATGCCTGAAAATGGGGCGAATTTGCATTGTGTGGTGCGCAATGAGGCTGTTTTGGTGCACTTTTTGTGTGCAAGCGCACAGTGCGCATCAACGGCAAACCCAATATGGTGCATCAATAAGGTGCAGGCAGCAGGCCCTGGCCAGTGTGGTCGATCGTTGCTCACCGCGTTGACGTGCCATTCAGCCTGACAATGCAGCCTTTGCCATCAAGGGTTCGACATCAACATGTCCATGCCAGTCATTCGCGTCGGAGAGGGGTGGGACACCCATGCCCTGGTCACCGGTCGGCCGCTGATCCTGGGCGGCGTCACCATTCCCCATACGCATGGCCTGCTGGGCCATTCCGATGCCGATGCACTGCTGCATGCCATCACCGATGCCTTGCTGGGCGCGGCCGGGATGGGCGACATCGGCCGGCACTTCCCCGACACCGACCCGCAGTTCAAGGGTGCTGACTCCATGGTGCTGCTGAAGGAGGCGGCCAGGCGCGTGCAGGCCGAAGGCTGGCAGATCGGCAATGTGGACTGCACCATCATGGCACAGGCCCCCAAGATGGCGCCTCATATCCCGTTGATGCGCGAACGCATTGCCGAGGCTTTGGGGTTGGCGCCTGATGAGGCCAACGTCAAGGCCAAGACGGCCGAGAAAATGGGGCCGGTGGGCGAGGGCCGGGCCATCGAGGCGCGGGCCGTCTGCCTCTTGCTCAAGCCGTGATGAACGCCAAGGCCTGTTGAACTGAACGCGGAGCGCTCAAGGCGCTCGCTTGAGCTTGATGTGGGCCACCAGGCCGCCACCCGGCGCGTTGGCGATCTCGAAGCCGCCACCCATGCGCTGCAAGGCTTTCTCCACAATGGCCAGGCCCAGGCCGGCCCCGGTGGCCGCCGTGCGGGCCGCATCGCCCCGGAAGAATGGCGTGGTCAACTGCGAGAGCTTCTCGGGTGCCACACCAGGTCCATGGTCGCGCACGCTCAGGATCACCCACGAGCCTGAGCGCGTGTAGCTCACGTCCACATTGGTCACGCCCGTGTAGGTATTGCGCCCATAGCGCCGCGCGTTCTCGAAGAGGTTGGTCAGCACGCGGCCCAGTTCGGTCTCGTCGGCCATGACCCGCGTATCGATCGGCAGCTTGGCCGTGATACGGATGCGCTTGGTGTCGCGGAACTGGCTGATCGCCTTGTCCACCACCGAGGACACATGCACCGGCACCAGCTCGACCTCGCCTGGCCGAGCGTAGTCCATGAACTTGTCGATGATGGCATCGAGCTGGTCGATGTCGGCCGCGATATTGCGCTTGGCCTCCTCGTCCACCACGCTCATCTCGGCTTCCAGGCGCAGGCGTGCCAGCGGCGTGCGCAGGTCATGCGAGATGCCGGCCAGCATCACCGCGCGGTCCTCCTCGACCTTGGCCAGCTCGCGTGCCATGCGGTTGAAGCCCTGGTTCACTTCGCGGATCTCGCGGGTGATCATGGATTCATCGAGCACCGAGTCGTACTCGCCTTCACGGATGCGGCTGGCGGCGAAGGAAAGCTCCTTGAGCGGCTGGTTGATGAGCCGAGCGATCACAGCCGAGCCCAGCATGGTCGCAATCAACGCAATGCCCACCCAGATGAACCACGTTCGCCCCGTCAAGGGTTCGACGCGGCTGCTGTCGGCCTGCAGCCAGTAGTTGTCCTTCTCGATCTGGAAGCCCACCCACAGGCCCTGCACGCCGTTCACGCTGCTGGCCACCACCGTGGTCGGGCCCAGGCGCGAGCGCAGCTCCTTGCCAATGGCCTGCGTGAAGCGGCTCACCTCGAAAGGCTCGAAGCGGTCCGAAGGCTCATGCGGCTTGAGTGCGATCGACTCCTGGTCGAACAAGGTCTTGATCAGCGTGACGCGGTTGATGCTGTCGGCATAGCGCAGCGCCGCGCGCGACAGGTTCACCAAGCTGGCGATCTGCTGCGCGGCCTGGACCGAGCGGGGCTCGAATTCCAGGGCCTTGAAGGTCTGCACCCACGCCACGATGCCCGCCGTCAGCAGCAGGCCCAGCAGGATGAAGGTTCGCCAAAAGAGGCTGAGCGCGAAACGCTTTCTAGGCATGCATCAAGCCCCGCCATCCGGCACAAACACATAGCCCACGCCCCAGACTGTCTGGATGTAGCGGGGTTGTGCCGGATCGGGCTCGATCATCTTGCGCAGACGCGAGATCTGCACATCAAGGCTGCGGTCGAAGGGCTCGAACTCGCGGCCGCGCGCCAGTTGGGCCAGCTTGTCGCGCGACAAGGGCTGACGCGGGTGGCGCACCAGCGCCTTGAGCATGGAGAACTCGCCGGTGGTCAGCGAGATGGGCTCGCCTTCCTTGCTCAGGCGACGCAGGGCCAGGTCGAATTCGAAAGGCCCGAACTGCACGGTCTGGGCTTCCTTGGCTGGCGCACCAGGCGCTTCCTGGGCCGGGCGACGGCGCAGCACGGCATGGATGCGGGCCAGCAGTTCGCGCGGGTTGAAAGGCTTTGGCAGGTAATCATCGGCGCCGACTTCGAGGCCAACGATGCGGTCGACGTCTTCGACCTTGGCCGTCAGCATGATGATGGGGGTGGCGTCATTGGCAGCGCGCAGGCGGCGGCAGATGGACAGGCCGTCCTCGCCGGGCAGCATCAGGTCCAGCACGATCAGGTCAACAGTCTCGCGCGTCAGCAGGCGGTTGAGCGCCTTGGCGTCTTCGGCCAACAGGACTTCGAAACCCTCCTGACTCAGGTAGCGGCGAAGCAAGTCGCGGATGCGCGCGTCGTCATCCACCACGAGCACGCGGTCCGGACGCTGATTGGGAGTCTGAGAGGTCATCTGCATTCCTCGGCATTTGTAACAGAGGCGGATTGTGCGCAGGTTAAGCGCGTGAAAATCGTGGCGCTGACCAGATGTTACAAATATTGCGGCCGGATGAACATGCCGTCAAGTCCATTCGGACATGTCGTCTGCGGGGAGGGGTGCTGCGTTATGGTGCAGGCTTGCACACCTATCCGAGGGTAGACGATGAGACCTGTTTTTTCCTCCCGCATGATGACCAACGCCCGCAACACCTACGTTTGGGCAGGCACCTCGCTGGCCACCACGCTGGTGCTGGCTTCAACCGTTGCGCTTGCTGATCCTGGCACAGAGCCCAAGGTGGTTCAGACCACGGTTCAGAACCTTGTCCAGAATGTGGTGCATCTCTCCAGCAGCGCCACGCAGGAGGTGACCCAGGACCTGCTGTCCATCACCTTGCAGGCCACAAAGGAGGGCAGCCAGGCCTCCGAGGTGCAAGCTGGCCTCAAGCAGGCCATTGAAGCAGCCCTGTCCGAGGCGCGCAAGTCGGCCCAAGCGCAAGGCATGGAGGTGCGAACAGGCTCGTTTTCGGTGCAGCCGCGCTACAACAGCACGGGCCGCATCAATGGCTGGCAGGGCTTTGCACAGCTGATCCTGGAGGGCACCGATGTGGCGCGGATCACGCAGACCACGGGACGGCTCAACCAGCTCAACGTCATCAGCGTGAACTACGGCCTGTCGCGTGCCACGCGTGAGCGCTATGAGTCCGCCTTGACCAGCGATGCCATCGCACGCTTCAAGACACGTGCCTCGCAGATCGCGGCCGACTTCGGCATGAAGGGCTACACCCTGGGCGACATCTCGGTGTCATCGACCGACCCTGGCTTCGAGCCTCGCCCTTATCTCGCCAAGGCCATGGCCATGCGCGCCGAAGCTGCGGACGCACCTCTGCCGGTTGAGCCGGGCAAGGGCGTGCTCTCGGTGACGATCAATGGACAGGTGAACCTGATGCCCTGATCAGCGAGCCCAGGATCAGCAGGCCGGGCGTTTCAGGTTTCGGGGTAGCTGGCGCGCTCGCGCCACTGCCCGTTCATCAGCACCTGATGAGGCAGGAACTGCGCCTTGTAGGCCATCTTCTGGCTCTCGGCGATCCAGTAACCCAGGTACAGGTAGGACAGCCCCAGATCGTGGGCCTGCTGGATCTGCCACATGACGTTGTAGGTGCCGTAGCTGGCCTGCTCTTCGGGCTCATAGAAGGTGTAGACCGCCGACAGCCCATCGTTGAGGATGTCCAGGATCGATACCATCTTCAAGCTACCCTGGGCCTGGCCTGGCAGAGCTGGTTCACGGAACTCCACCAGCCGTGAGTTCACGCGGCTTTGCAACAGGAACTGCGTGTACTGGTCGACCGAGTCATGGTCCATGCCGCCACCTTTGTGCCGGCCAGCCTGGTAGCGCAGATAAAGCTGGTAGTGCTCGGGCGTGAAGCACAGCCTCAGCACGCGGGCTTCGAGGCCCTGGTGCGCCTTCCAGGCGCGTTTCTGACTGCGGTTGGGGTGATAGCGCTCGACCGGGATGCGCAGTGGCACGCAGGCGCGGCAGCCATCGCAATAAGGCCGGTAGGTGAACATGCCGCTGCGGCGAAAGCCATTGCTGACCAGGCCCGAGTACACATCCGCATTGATCATGTGGCTGGGCGTGGCCACCTGCGAGCGAGCGGCCTTGTTGTCAAGGTAGCTGCACGGGTAGGGGGCCGTTGCATAGAACTGCAAGGACGCCAGCGGAAGATCTTTGAGGTGCGTCACGTGAGTGTCAGGCGCTGTGCTCGATTTGAGACCAGAGGGCCTCATCATAGGCCCAAACGGACGGCGGACTTTGATCGACCACCCCTTGCAGGTGGGCCTCGAAATCAGCCCGTGAAATCGGACGCGCACCCAGCGAGGCGAGGTGGCTGGTCTGCTGCTGGCAGTCGATCAGCGCGATGCCATTGGCCTTGCTGAAGCACACCAGCGCGGCCAGGGCGATCTTGGATGCATCGGTGCGCCAGGCGAACATCGACTCTCCGTAGAACATGCGCCCGATGTTGACGCCATAGAGGCCGCCCACCAATTGATCATCGATCCAGGTTTCGAACGAATGCACGCGGCCCAGCTTGTGCCATTGCCCATAGACCTGCCGCATGTCGGGCACGATCCAGGTGCCGTTCTGGCCATCGCGAGGTGTGGTGGCGCAGGCCTTCATCACCTGATCGAACGCGGTGTCAACGCGGACTTCACAGCCCGGTGTGCGCCTGAATCTGGCCAGGCTTTTGCGAAAGGAGCGGTGGACCTTGAACTCGGCCACGGTCAGGACCATGCGCGGGTCAGTACTCCACCACAGCACGGGCTGGCCTTGGCTGAACCACGGGAAGATGCCGTGCCTGTATGCGGCTTCCAAACGCTGCGCAGAGAGATCGCCCCCCGCAGCCAGCAGGCCTGGCGCGTCGGTGTCCGGGCCCAATGCGGACCTTGTGTCCGGGAAGGGGGTGTCGGGTTCCAGCCAGGGGATCATGCTGCCATCATAAGAACACGCAGGATGCACCAACCCGAGATGGGGCAACTTGGACAGAAAAAAAGCCCGATGGCGAACCACCGGGCTTGAAGGTACCTTAGAAAAGGTTCAGGAGGTACCGAGGAGACAACCTTTCAGGGAGTGCCGCTTGTCCAGAGCGGCATCTCTCAGATTTGTTTGAGGGGCCAAAGTTCAAGCTGACCGGGCTCACAAACCTGCAAAGTTTTGTAATCCGTCTTGAACGGCCCCCCCAGTAACCTGTTCTCAAGCAGCCTTGCGGGACTTGGTCGAAGCGGCAGCCTGGGTGGCCTTCACAGCCGTGTTGGTGATGGCCTGGAAGTTGGCTTCAGCGACGTCAGCGGCCTGCTTGGCAGCCTTTTGAACGGTGTCGAAAGCGTTGTTGGCAGCGGCGACGGCCGACTTGACCAGCACCACGGCGTTTTCAGTGCCGGCAGGTGCGTTCTTCACGGCGTTGTCCACCACGGACACGAACTTCTTCTGGGCTTCGGCGATCTGGGCTTCGGCCAGCTTGCTCACTTCGGAGCTGGTGGTCGAGGCGATGTCGTACAGATGGCGGCTGTAGGCTGCAGCCTTTTCGGCGGAGGGTTGCAGCAAGCTTGCTTGCAGAGCCAGCAGTTCTTGAGCGTCCTTCACGGCCAACACAGCCTTGGTGTGCTCAGCAGCCTCGTCCAGCGTGGTCTTGGCAACTTGCAGGTTCAGTTCCAGAACCTTCTCGACACCTTCGAAGGCCTTCTGGCCCAGGTCGAACAGGGTGGCGATGTTGGCTTTCTGGGTGGCCAGCAGTTGTTCAGCGGTCAGCATGACAGGATCTCCGTAGATGTTGATGGATGACGTTGCCGCGTTTGCTGGTTCCTTGAACCTTTGTTGCGCTGCAACATGATGCTTAGTATAGGCATCCGTGAAGACTTTGCAAGTGGTTTTTGTGCGGTGCAGCAAAAGTGTGGTTTGAGTGTCAAAAAATTGACAATAAGGCGGCACAGGGTCTGGGTTTTCGCTGGAGGGCTGGCATCGCCTACACTTGCGCTCGCCCGAATTACCAATCCCTTGTGATCAAACCATCATGAGCCTGCTCAATGTTCCCGCTGGCGCCAAGGCGCCCGACGTCTTCAACGTCATCATCGAAATCCCCGCCAACGCCGATCCGATCAAGTACGAGATCGATCACGAGACCGGCGCCGTCTTCGTGGACCGGTTCATGGGCACGTCCATGCACTATCCCTGCAACTACGGCTACGTGCCCCAGACCATTGCGCCCGATGGCGACCCGGTCGACGTGCTGGTCGTGACGCCGTTCCCCCTGCTGCCTGGCGTGGTCATTCCCTGCCGCCCGCTGGGTATCCTGAAGATGGAAGACGAGGCCGGCGGCGACTCCAAGCTGGTGGCCGTGCCGACAGAGAAGATCTGCGCCATGTACAAGGGCATCCAGAAGCTGGAAGACCTGCCCGAGCTGTTGGTGCAGCAGATCAAGCACTTCTTCGAGCACTACAAGGACCTGGAGCCCGGCAAGTGGGTGAAGGTTGTGGGCTGGGATGGCATCGATGCCGCCAAGGCCGAGGTCAAGGGCGGTCTGGAAGCGTTTGCCAAGCAGCACTGATCCTGGACTGATGCAGTGAAAAAGCCGCCGGGCCATGTGCCTCGGCGGCTTTTCTTTTTGAGCGCGACGAACTCAGGCCACGCGCTGGATGACCTTGGCCAAGGTTGTGGCGATCTGGTCGATCTGGCTGTCGTTGACGATCAGCGGCGGCGAGATGGCGATGTTGTCGCCGGCGGCGCGCACCAGCACGCCTTCATCCCAGCAGCCCAGGAAGACCTCAAAGGCGCGTCGGCCCGGTGCGGCGCCAGGGCGAGGTGCGAACTCGATCGCCCCCACCAGACCCGTGTTGCGGATATCCACCACGTTGGGCAGGCCCTTGAGGCTGTGCATGGCGGATTCCATCTTGGCGTGCATGTCGCTGGCGCGGGTCAGCAGGCCTTCTTCATCGTAGGTGTCCAGCGTGGCGAGGGCGGCGGCACAGGCCATCGGGTGGCCCGAGTAGGTGTAGCCGTGCGGCAGCTCGATGCCGGGCCCGCCTTGCATGAAGGCGTCATGGATGCTTTGCTTGACGAACACCGTGCCCATGGGGATGGTGCCGTTGGTGATGCCCTTGGCGGCCGTGATCATGTCGGGCGTGACGCCATAGTGCTGGGCGGCAAAGGGTGAGCCCAGCCGGCCAAAGCCCGTGATGACTTCGTCGAAGATCAGCAAGATGCCGTGCTTGTCGCAGATGTCGCGCAGGCGCTGCAAATAGCCCTTGGGTGGCAGCAGCACGCCGGTGGAGCCGGCCATGGGCTCGACGATCACGGCCGCGATGGTCGAGGCATCGTGCAGGGTGACCAGGCGCTCCAAGTCGTCGGCCAGCTCAAAGCCATGCTCAGGCTGGCCCTTGCTGAAAGCGTTGCGGGCGAGGTCATGCGTGTGGCGCAGGTGGTCCACGCCGGAGACGCTGCTGCCGAACATCTTGCGATTGGGCCCCATGCCGCCCACGGCCGTGCCAGCGAAGTTGACGCCGTGGTAGCCGCGCTCGCGCCCGATCAGGCGGGTGCGCTGAGCTTCACCACGCACACGGTGATAGGCCAGGGCGATCTTCAGGGCACTATCGACCGACTCCGAGCCCGAGTTGGTGAAGAACACGCGATTGAGCCCGGCAGGCAGATACTTCAGCAGGCGGTCTGCCAACTGGAAGGCCAGCGGGTGGCCCATCTGGAAGGGCGGGGCGTAATCCATTTCGGCGGCCTGCTTGGCGATGGCCTCGACGATACGACGACGCGCATGGCCCGCATTGACGCACCACAGGCCAGCCGTGCCATCCAGGATCTGGCGGCCCTCGGGTGTCCAGTAATGCATGTCCTTGGCCTTGGATAGCAAGCGGGGGTTTTGCTTGTAATCCCGGTTGGCCGTGAAGGGCATCCAGAAGGCGTCGAGATTCAGATCCATGTTGTTCTCTCCTTGTCGCGCAGGCAGGGGCCTTGTTTGTGTTTGTACGCCGCAAAACGGTATCGCACCAACGATGTGGCACCAACTTTGCGCGCAAAAAGTGACAAATCGACTCGGGGCTAGCCCTCGCGGCAAGTCGTCCCAAATGGTGACGAAGAGGTGGCTTGTGAACTTGTTGTCTTTTCACATCAAAGTTGTTCACACTATCTGCCCCCGCGTATGAAGGGTGTGGTCTTATATAAGACATAAGTCTTTGCCAAAGTGCCCGAAGCAAGCTAGACTTACGGGTTTTCAAGTACTCCCTACCAACCCCCGGAGATCTCGTCATGACGAAACTCACCCGCGAACAGCAAATCGCCGCCCTGGAAAAAGACTGGGCCGAAAACCCCCGTTGGAAGCTTGTCAAGCGCGGCTACTCCGCTGCTGACGTCGTGCGTCTGCGCGGCAGCCTGCAGCCCGAGTACACCTTGGCCAAGAACGGTGCCGAGAAGCTGTGGGCCAAGGTCAACGGCGAGGCCAAGAAGGGCTACGTGAACGCTTTCGGCGCCATCACCGCCGGTCAAGCCATGCAACAGGCCAAGGCTGGTCTGGAAGCCGTGTACCTGTCGGGCTGGCAAGTCGCCGCTGACGGCAACACGTCGGAAACCATGTACCCCGACCAGTCGCTGTACGCCTACGACTCCGTCCCCACGATGGTCCGTCGTATCAACAACACCTTCAAGCGCGCTGACGAAATCCAATGGTCGCGTGGCATCAACCCCGGCGACGAAGGCTTCGTGGACTACTTCCTGCCCATCGTCGCTGATGCTGAGGCCGGTTTCGGCGGCGTGCTGAACGCCTTCGAACTGATGAAGAACATGATCGCCGCCGGTGCTGCTGGCGTTCACTTCGAAGACCAGCTGGCTGCCGTGAAGAAGTGCGGTCACATGGGCGGCAAGGTGCTGGTTCCCACGCAAGAAGCCATCGAGAAGCTGATCGCTGCTCGTTTCGCTGCTGACGTGATGGGCGTGCCCACCATCGTTCTGGCCCGTACCGATGCTGAAGCAGCCAACCTGCTGACCAGCGATCATGACGCCAACGACAAGCCCTTCCTGACCGGCGAGCGCACGCAAGAAGGTTTCTACCGCGTCAAGAACGGCCTGGAGCAATCCATCAGCCGTGGCGTGGCTTACGCTCCCTACGCCGACCTGGTGTGGTGCGAAACCGGCGTGCCCGATATCGGCTTCGCCCGTGAATTCGCTCAAGCCGTGCACGCCAAGTGCCCCGGCAAGCTGCTGTCGTACAACTGCTCGCCTTCCTTCAACTGGAAGAAGAACCTGGACGACAAGCAGATCGCTTCCTTCCAGGAAGACCTGTCGGCACTGGGCTACAAGTACCAGTTCATCACGCTGGCTGGTATCCACATCAACTGGTTCAACACCTTCCAGTTCGCCCACGCTTACGCACGCGGCGAAGGCATGAAGCACTACACCAACATGGTGCAAGAGCCCGAATTCGCCGCCCGCGACAAGGGTTACACCTTCGTGTCTCACCAACAAGAAGTGGGTGCTGGCTACTTCGACGACGTGACCACCGTGATCCAAGGCGGTTCGTCTTCCGTGAAGGCCCTGACCGGCTCGACCGAAGAAGAGCAATTCCACTGATCTGCGCGGCTCACGCGTTCTGTGTGAGCTCGTGTGCTGAATCAGCGCTCAAAAGCGGCACCTTCGGGTGCCGCTTTTTCGTTTTGGCTTCCCGGATTGTCTTCATAGAATCAAGCGATATTCATCTCGGGAGGTCTTGTATGGCAAAGCCAATTCTGTCTGTGTGGGGGCTGGCAGCGGTCTTGTCGCTATGTGGCGTGTTGACGGCAGCACGCGCGCAGAACCTGTATCGATGTGGTTCAACTTACCAGGACCATCCTTGCAATGGCGTGGACGGCAAGGTCGTGGGCCGCAATGTGCAGGGCGCGGGGCAGGGGGCTGCGGCTGCCGCGTCGCTCGATCCAGCCTGCCAGATGCGAGGCTCTGCGGCCCAGAAGATGATGTGGGAAAGGGAGTCGGGGCGTACCTTGGATGAGCAATTGGGCAAGCCGGGGGTGGATGCGGATCTTGCGCGCAATGTGTATGGCCGGCGAGGCTCCTCGCTGGATGTGCGCAAAGCCATTGAGGCAGATTGCGTCAAGGAAATGGAGCGTGCCAATGATGCTGCGGCGCTGTTGAGGGCCGCGAGCAAAGCCCAGCCAGCGGGTGCTGTGCCTGGTGCCACGCAAACGCCGGTGTCTGTCGCAGGGGCAGGTGCAGCCGTGGCGTCATCCTCCACCGATGACGTGGCCAGGCGGGCTGCCGCCCAGAAGGCGGCGACTTGTTCTGATCTGGCTACCGATCTGTCTGCGTTGAACCAGGCGCAGCGCACCGGCGGCGACGCGGCACAGATGGATGTGCTGGCGGCAAGGGTTCGGGATGTCCAGTCGCGCAAAAGGGCTGCTGGCTGCTGATGTCATGGTGTTCTCATGATTGCTGGCTACAATGCTGGCACCACGCTTGTTGAGCAACGAGCGTTATCCATCGCAGACTTTGGTAAGAATCGGGAAAGGCATCAACGGTTATGACACCGCGAACTTCGACCACTACTTTCACCTCGACCGAGGTCTAGTCGGCTGGCCGCTGCTTTCGCATTCCTGACCCCATCACACCAGAAAGCGCGGCGACCACCGCGCTTTTTTGTTGCCTGCGCCGATGGCTGGCCCGGGCTCCTGCACATAAACAAGCTGAGAGAGCATCATGATTTCGATTCAATTGCCTGACGGTTCCAAGCGTGAGTTCCCTGGTCCGGTCACGGTGGCCGAGGTGGCAACGTCCATCGGCGCGGGCCTGGCCAAGGCGGCCTTGGCGGGCCGGGTGGGGCAGGGCGATGCTGCCCGGCTGGTCGACACCAGCTACCGCATGGAAGCTGACACGAACCTCGCCATCGTGACCGAGAAGGATGCCGATGGCCTGGACATCATCCGCCACTCCACGGCCCACTTGCTGGCGTATGCGGTCAAGGAGCTGTTCCCCGAGGCGCAGGTCACCATCGGCCCGACGATCGAAGACGGCTTCTACTACGACTTCGCCTACAAGCGCCCGTTCACGCCCGAGGACCTCGAAGCGATCGAAAAGAAGATGGCTGAACTGGCCAAGAAGGACGAAAAGGTCGAACGCAAGGTGTTGCCGCGCGACGAGGCCGTGTCTTACTTCAAGGGGCTGGGCGAGCTCTACAAAGCCGAAATCATCGAGAGCATCCCGGCCGATCAGGATGTGTCGCTCTACAGTGAAGGCACCTTCACCGACCTGTGCCGCGGCCCGCACGTGCCCAGCACCGGCAAGCTCAAGCACTTCAAGCTGATGAAGGTGGCCGGCGCCTACTGGCGTGGCGACCACCGCAACGAGCAGTTGCAGCGCGTCTACGGCACGGCCTGGACGAGCAAGGAAGACCTGCAGCTTTACCTGACCCGCCTGGAAGAAGCCGAAAAGCGCGACCACCGCAAGCTGGGCCGCGAGCTGGACCTGTTCCACATCGACGAGCACGCGCCCGGCGTGGTCTTCTGGCACCCCAAGGGCTGGACGGTGTGGCAGGCCGTGGAGCAGTACATGCGACAGATCTACCGCGACAATGGCTACCAGGAGGTCAAGGGCCCGCAGATCATCGACAAGACGCTGTGGGAGAAGACCGGCCACTGGGACAAGTACCGCGAGAACATGTTCACCACCGAGTCGGAAAAGCGTGACTACGCGCTCAAGCCGATGAACTGCCCTGGCCACATCCTGATCTTTAACCAGGGCATCAAGAGCTACCGCGACCTGCCCGTTCGATACGGCGAATTCGGCCAGTGCCATCGCAATGAGCCCACAGGCGGCCTGCACGGCATCATGCGTGTGCGCGGCTTCACGCAGGACGATGGCCACATCTTCTGTACCGAAGACCAGATTCTCAAGGAGTGTGTGGACTTTACCGCCCTGCTGCAGGCGGTCTACAAGGACTTTGGCTTCACCGACATCATCTACAAGGTGGCCACGCGGCCCGAGCAGCGCATCGGCGCCGATGAGGTCTGGGACAAGGCCGAGAGCGCCTTGATGGAAAGCCTGCGTGCCACCAACAGCGAGTTCATGATCGCGCCGGGCGAGGGCGCCTTCTATGGCCCCAAGATCGAGTACACGCTCAAGGACGCGCTGGGTCGCCACTGGCAGTGCGGCACGATCCAGGTGGACTTCTCCATGCCCGTGCGCCTGAATGCCGAGTACGTGGCCGATACCAGCGAGCGCAAGCACCCGGTGATGCTGCACCGGGCCATTTTGGGCTCGCTGGAGCGCTTCATCGGCATCCTGATCGAGCAGCATGCAGGTTCGCTGCCGCTGTGGTTGTCGCCGGTTCAGGCGGTGGTGCTCAATATCACCGACGCGCAGGCTGACTATGCCCAGGAGATCGCCCAATCGCTTCAGAAGCAGGGAGTTAGAGCCCACTTGGATTTGCGGAACGAAAAAATCACGTATAAAATCCGAGAGCATTCTTTGCAGAAGGTGCCTTACTTCGTCGTTGTCGGTGACAAGGAGAAGGCTGATGGCACCATCGCCGTGCGCGCCCGAGGCAACCAAAACCTCGGTGTGATGTCACTCGCAGACTTCTCCCAGAAGATCGCTCAAGACATCGCCAGCAAGGCCTGAGGCGGAAGTGCGCTTTTCCCTGCCGTTGAGGGAGGGCGCTTTTTGCCAGGTTCTTTGGGCGTGAACTTTGGTTAACCGGTGCGGGTTCGCAGGAGAAACCCGTTGCCAAAAGGAATTTGACATCGCTAACTTCTTTGACCGCCGTACGCGCAATGACGAGCGCAAGCACCGGCTGAATCGTGAAATCATGGCTCCCGAAGTCCGCCTCAATGGCGTGGAGAACGAGCCCCTTGGTATTGTCAGCATCCAGGACGCCTTGCGCCTCGCCGGAGAGGCTGATGTGGACCTGGTAGAGGTCGCAGCGACAGCTGATCCTCCTGTCTGCCGCCTGATGGACTACGGCAAGTTCAAGTACCAGGAGCAAAAGAAGGCTCACGATGCCAAGCAAAAGCAAAAGGTCATCGAAGTCAAGGAAGTCAAATTCCGTCCGGGTACCGACGAAGGCGACTACCAGATCAAGCTGCGCAACCTGCGCCGCTTCCTGGAAGATGGCGACAAGGGCAAGGTGACCCTGCGTTTCCGTGGCCGTGAAATCACCCACCAAGAGTTGGGCATGCGCCTGCTGGAGCGTGTTCGCGATGACTTGGTCGATTGCTCGCTGGTCGAGAACATGCCCAAGCTGGAAGGCCGCCAGATGATCATGGTGCTGGCGCCCAAGAAGAAGAAATAAATCCCAAACCGGGAAATTTCTCTTACAATGCTGGGTTTCGCCCCTGGCTGAGCTTTCCGTGCTCATTTTGAGCCGCCAGAGACATTCTGGTTGGGGGTGGGAGAAGCGGTCCCGTTGCCAGGTATCTAGGCTAAGCAGCGGGTTTCGCATCGGTTGGTGGTTTGGTCGCCGCCTTCCGAATCAAAGTGCCTGCAGGCTATCAAGACGCGGAGCTGGTGTTCGCGGCGCCTGACAGGAACAATTTAGAAGGAGCTGCAACATGCCCAAGATGAAGACCAAGAGCAGTGCGAAGAAGCGTTTTCGCGTTCGTCCCGGTGGCACCGTCAAGCGCGGTCAAGCCTTCAAGCGTCACATCCTGACCAAGAAGACCACGAAGAACAAGCGTCAGCGCCGCGGCGCTGTGAACGTGCACGAGACCAATATGGGCCACATGGCTCAGATGCTGCCCTTCGCTGGCCTGTAATGGCCAGTTGAAAAGCAAGCAAGTCTCAATCTGGTTTTGATATCTACGCCGAAGGAGTAATCCATGCCTCGCGTCAAACGTGGTGTAACCGCCCGCGCTCGTCATAAGAAAATTCTCGCCCTGGCCAAGGGTTTCCGTGGCCGTCGCAAGAACGTCTACCGCATCGCCAAACAGGCTGTCATGAAGGCAGGTCAATATGCCTACCGTGACCGCCGTGCCAAGAAGCGTGAGTTCCGCCGTCTGTGGATTGCACGTATCAACGCTGGCAGCCGTGCGCTGGGCCTGACCTACAGCAAGTTCATTGCTGGCATCAAGAAGGCTTCGATCGAAATCGATCGCAAGGTGCTGGCTGACATGGCTGTCAACGACCCCGCTGCTTTTGCCAGCATCGTTGAAAAGGCCAAGGCTCAACTGGCTGCTTGATTGATCGTTCAAAGAAAGCAGACAGCCAGCTAGATGCTGCGCCGGTCCCAACAGGCCGGTGAACTAAAGGCCAACATCGCGTTGGCCTTTTTTTTCGACACAAGATCATGACCGACACCCACAGCGATCTGCAGGCGCTGGTGCAATCCGCCCAGGAGGCCTTTGCCGCCACGGCCACGCCCGCCGACCTCGAAAACGCCAAGGCCCGCTTCTTGGGCAAATCTGGCAGTGTGACCGAACTGCTCAAGGGCATGGGTGCGCTGAGCCCCGAGGAAAAGAAGACCCGTGGGGCGGCCATCAACCAGGCCAAGCAGCAGGTCGAGGCCTTGCTCAATGCGCGTCGTCAGGCACTGGCAGATGCCGAGCTGTCGGCCCAGTTGGAGGCGGAAAGCCTGGATGTGACCCTGCCTGGACGCCGTCGCGGTGAGGGTGGCCTGCACCCGGTGTCCTTGAGCATCGAGCGCATCGAGGGCATTTTCGGCTCGATGGGTTTTGCCGTGGCCGATGGCCCGGAAATCGAAGCCGACTGGTTCAACTTCACCGCGCTGAACACGCCTGAGGACCATCCCGCGCGGTCGATGCACGACACCTTCTATGTTGAAGGTGGTCACCTGCTGCGCACGCACACCAGCCCGATGCAGGTGCGCTATGCCGTGCAGCATGTCAAGCGTCATGCCGAGTTGCTGGCCAAAGGTGAACGCATGCCCGAGATCCGCGTGATCGCGCCGGGCCGCACCTACCGCGTGGACAGCGACGCCACGCACTCGCCCATGTTTCACCAGTGCGAAGGCCTGTGGATCGGCGAGAGCGTCAGCTTCACCGACCTCAAGGCTGTGCTGGGTGACTTCTTCAGCACCTTCTTCGAGACGGACGAGCTCGACATCCGCTTCCGTCCCTCCTTCTTCCCCTTCACCGAACCTTCAGCCGAAGTGGACATCGCTTTTGCGTCCGGCCCGCTCAAGGGGCGCTGGCTGGAAGTGGGCGGGGCAGGGCAGGTGCACCCCAACGTCGTGCGCAACTTCGGCCTGGATCCGGAGCAGTACATCGGCTTTGCCTTCGGCCTGGGCCCGGATCGCCTGACCATGCTGAGATACGGCGTGAACGACCTGCGCCTCTTCTACGAAGGCGACCTGCGCTTCCTGCAGCAATTCCAGTGAGTGACTGACATGAGCACACCGACCACCGTCCGAGCCTGGGCTGCCCATGAGGCCGCCAAGCCCCTGCAACGCTTTGACTACGATGCCGGCCCGCTGGGTTCGGAAGAGGTGGAGGTTCGCGTCGAGCACAGCGGCCTGTGCCACTCCGATCTCTCCCTGATCGACAACGAGTGGGGCTTCTCGGCCTATCCCATCGTGGGTGGGCACGAGGTGGTGGGCACGGTGGTGGCGCTGGGCTCGAACACGAAGGGGCTCAAGCTGGGTCAGCGCGTGGGCATTGGCTGGATGTCGGGCAGCTGCATGTCCTGCAAGAGCTGCCTGGGTGGCGAGCCGCAACTGTGCCGTGCCGGCGTGCCGACCATCGTGGGGCATCACGGCGGCTTTGCCGAACGCGTGCGTGCGCACTGGCTGTGGGCCTGCCCGATCCCCGAGCAGCTCAATGCCTCGAAGGCGGGCCCGCTCCTGTGTGGTGGCATCACCGTGTTCTCGCCCTTCCTGAATTTCGGCATCAAGCCGACGCACCGCGTGGGTGTGGTCGGCATTGGGGGCCTAGGGCACCTGGCTTTGAAGTTCGCGCGGGCCTGGGGGTGCGAGGTCACGGCCTTCACGTCCAGTGAGTCCAAGCGCGATGAGGCCCTGCAGCTGGGCGCGCACAACGTGGTCTCCAGTGTCGACCCAAAGTCCATGAAGCAGCTTGCTGGTCGTCTGGACATGGTGCTGGTCACCGTCAACGTGATGCTCAACTGGAAGGCCCTGATGAGCACGCTGGCACCGAACGGCCGCCTGCACGTGGTGGGCGTACTGCCCCAACCCATGGAGGTGGATGCCGGCAGGCTGATCGGCGGTCAGCGCAGCGTGTCGGGTTCGCCCACAGGTTCGCGCCAGGACATCGACACCATGCTCGAATTCGCCGCGCGCCACGGCATCGAGCCGCAAACCGAACACTTCCCGATGAGCCGCATCAACGATGCGCTGGAACACCTGCGCGCCGGCAAGGCACGCTACCGCGTGGTGCTGGATGCGGATTTCCCGGCCGCGGCAACCAGCGCCTGACACGGCCTCATCCAGATCAGACAAGCACAGATACCGATCGATTCCCGAGGATCACCGACATGCAATTTCCCGAGTCCTGGCTGCGCAGCTTCTGCAACCCAGACCTGAACACGCAGCAACTGGCCGACCTGTTGACCATGGCTGGCCTGGAAGTGGAAGAGCTCAAGCCTGTGGCGCCGCCTTTCACCGGGGTGGTCGTGGCGCAGGTGCTGGAAGTGGCCAAGCACCCCGATGCCGATCGCCTCAACGTCTGCAAGGTGGATGCGGGCACGGGTGAGGTGCTGCAGATCGTTTGTGGTGCGCCCAATGTGCGCCCTGGCATCAAGGTGCCTTGCGCCACGGTGGGTGCCGAGCTGCCGCCAGGTACCGATGGCAAGCCTTTCAAGATCAAGCTGGGCAAGCTGCGTGGTGTGGAGAGCCAGGGCATGTTGTGCTCGGCGCGCGAGCTGGGTGTGTCCGAGGAGTCGAACGGCCTGCACATCCTGGCTGAAGACGCGCCTTTGGGTCAAAGCATCCGTGAGCATCTCAAGCTGGACGACACCCTCTTCACGCTCAAGCTCACGCCGAATCTGGCGCACTGCCTGAGCGTATTGGGTATCGCCCGTGAAGTTTCCGCACTGACCGGCGCGCCCTTGATCGACCCGGTGATCGAGCTCGTCAAGCCCACAGCCGACGCGCGCCTCAAGGTGTCGGTGCAGGCCGTGGACCTGTGCGGCCGCTTTGGTGGCCGTGTGATCCAGGGCGTGAACCCGCAAGCCAAGACGCCGGACTGGATGGTCGAGCGTCTGGCGCGTTGTGGTCAGCGTTCGGTGTCGGCGCTGGTCGACATCTCCAACTACGTGATGTTCGAGTTGGGCCAGCCCTCGCACGTGTTCGACCTGGACAAGATCAAGGGTGAACTGGTGGTGCGCTGGGGCAAGGCTGGCGAAGAGCTCAAGCTGCTCAATGGCCAGACCATCAAGCTCGACGAGCAGGTGGGCGTGATCGCCGATGGCAGCGGCCAGGTTGAGTCCTTGGCCGGCATCATGGGCGGTGACGCCACGGCCGTGGGCGACGAGACCCGCCGTGTTTACCTGGAAGGCGCTTTCTGGTGGCCCAAGGCGATTGCCGGCCGCGCGCGCCGCTACAACTTCTCGACCGATGCTTCCCACCGCTTCGAGCGTGGCGTGGACCCGGCACCGACTGCGCGGTACATCGAACGCATCACCCGCTTGATTCTCGACATCTGCGGCGGCCATGCCGGCCCCTTGGACGATCAGATCCTGCAGCAGCCCGAGCGCAAGCCCGTGACGCTGCGCTTGTCGCGCGTCCAGCGTGTGATCGGCATGCCAGTGAGCTTGGCCGAATGCCAGCAGGTGTTCACGCGCCTGGACCTGCCCTTCACGACGCAGGCCGCAGGCCATGACACCCATTTGATCGTCGTGCCTCCGAGCTGGCGCTTCGACCTTCAGATCGAGGAGGACCTGATCGAGGAAGTGGTGCGTGTGATCGGCTTCGACAAGCTGCCCAAGCGTGCCCCCAAGGCCCCGGTGAGCTCCCAGGTGCGCCCCGAGGCACAGCGCGGTCTGTATGCCGTGCGCCGTGCCGTGGCTGCGCGTGGCTACCAGGAGGCCATCACCTTCAGCTTCGTGGAAGAGCGTTGGGAAGCCGATTTTGCCGGCAACTCCAACCCCATCCGCGTGCTCAACCCGATCGCCAGCCCGCTGGCCGTGATGCGCTCCAGCCTGATCGGCAGCCTGATCGAGGCGCTCAAGACCAATCTGTCTCGCAAGGCCGACCGGGTGCGTCTCTTCGAGGTGGGCCGCGTCTTCAAGCGCGATGCCACCGTGCAGGATGGCGACCAGACCGTGGGTGGCTTCGATCAGCCCGTGCGTGTGGCAGGCCTGGCCTATGGCTCGTCTGAAACCTTGCAGTGGGGCGTGGCCTCGCGTCAGGTCGATTTCTTCGATGTGAAGGGCGATGTCGAGTCCTTGCTGGCGCCCCGCCTGCCCCAGTTCGTGAAGGCCGAGCATCCTGCCTTCCATCCGGGCCGTTGTGCCCAGGTGCTGGTCGATGGCAAGGCTGTGGGCATCGTGGGCGAGCTGCACCCGAAGTGGCGCCAGTCCTATGACCTGCCGCAAGCCCCGGTGCTGTTCGAGTTGGATGCGGAGGTGCTGGCCCAGCGCGTGGTGCCGTCCTTCGCCAGCGTGCCCAAGATGCAGTCGGTCTACCGTGACCTGGCGCTGGTGGTGCAAGACAGCACGCCGCACGACGCCTTGATCGCGGCCATCACCCAGGCGCCGAGCGAGGGGCTGGTGCGTGGCGCCCGCCTGTTTGACATCTACAAGCCCAAGTCGCCCGTGGCCGGCATCGCCGACAACGAACGCTCTCTGGCCGTGCGCGTGGAATTGCGCGATGATGAGCAGACTTTGACCGACGAGCGCATCGACACTGCCATGAAGGCGGTGATCGCTGCGTTGGCTGCTGACGTTGGCGCGCGCGTTCGCGCCTGAGGCCAGGGAGGGCCCACGGAGATGAATGACAAGATCAGCGACCTGACGGTCCTGTTGCCCACCATCGAAACGCCCACCTTGACCAAGGCGGAGCTGGCCGACATGCTCTTTGAGCGCCTGGGCTTGAACAAGCGCGAGTCCAAGGACATGGTCGAGGCCTTTTTCGAGCTGGTCAACGACACCCTGGTGAGAGGCACCGACGTCAAGCTGTCGGGCTTTGGCAACTTCCAGATCCGGCGCAAGGCACCTCGGCCAGGACGCAATCCGCGCACCGGCGAGGCGATTCCCATCAAGGCACGCCATGTCGTGACCTTCCACGCCAGCCAGAAGCTCAAGGGCATGGTGCAAGGTGACATTCCCAGCGGCGAAGACTTGGAGTAAAGTCTGAAACCTTTTCCCGATCTTGTTGATCTAGCTCGGGATTTTTCGGGAACATCGGGAAACTGCAGTCTGCGATGGGATCCATGGACCGCGTCGAAAGCGCCTTGCCGCCAATTCCAGCCAAGCGCTACTTCACCATTGGTGAGGTGAGCGAGTTGTGCCTGGTCAAGCCTTATGTGCTTCGCTACTGGGAGCAGGAGTTCGTCCAGCTCAAGCCCATGAAGCGTCGCGGCAACCGGCGCTACTACCAACACCATGAGGTGCTGCTGATTCGCCGCATCCGTGAGTTGCTGTACGAACAGGGCTTCACCATCAGTGGCGCCCGAAACCAGTTGGCCGACGTGGTGGCGGTAGCGCCTTTGCACGATGAGCACGATGCGGCAGATGTCGGTGGCGAGACCCCTTTACAGGCGGCGCGTACCACCAAGGCCATTTTGGCTGCCGCTGCGACATCGAACGGCCTGGAGGGCCGCGCAGTGCGCGCCTTGCAGGCCAGTGCGCCTGCCATGGCTGATGCGGCCTGGATGGGGCCGGATCTGCCTGATCTGAACAAACTGAGCCCGGACTCCGTGATGGCCTTGCGCGAGGCTTTGCTCTCGATCCGCGATCTGTTGTCTTGATGGCAAAAAAGATGCGGCGGGCTCCAGGAATGAGAAAAATCCATGCTAAAGTCTAAGTCTTCGTCGGGGTGTAGCGCAGCCTGGTAGCGCACTTGCATGGGGTGCAAGGGGTCGCGAGTTCGAATCCCGCCACCCCGACCATAGAAGTTCACGAGGGTCAGTAGGAAACTACTGACCCTTTCGTGTTTCTGGGGTCTGTGAAGGGCCAGGCGCGCGATCAGCCGCGCTTCTTCGACAGCTGCTTCTGAATGCTTCGATCGAACTCCTGCTGCAACACAACAGGAAATGCGGCGCTGACCGACCCGATCGCCAGGGGACGCAGCCGCTCGAACAAGCCTTTGACCGCTGCCGCAATGGCGGGATCCAACGTCGCGGATGCCGCGCCACCCGCATTGCCACGCTGCGACGTGGTGGTGATCGCCTCCACCATGGTGATGAACAGCTGCTCCACGTAGGCCTTGGCAATGGCCCGCGTGTGCTTGATCAGCACGTCCTGCAGGTCCAGCACGGTGTCCAGCGGCACGCTCAGATCTGCCAGCTGGATGCCGATGCGCTCCAGCGCGGGGCTGAGCATCTCGAACTCCTCTTCTCCTACTGGCCGGTAGAGCCCGTTGCGGGCTAGCCGCTCCTTTTGCTCCGGCGTGGCCGTGGTGTGCCAATGTGCCGCCATTTCCTTGATGGCTTTGCGCTTGGGTGCCTCGACCGTGAAAAACGTCGTTGAGAAGAGTTCGCTGATCAGCGAGTATTCGCTCCAGGCACCTTCGGGTGTCTTCTCTAGCATGCCCTTGATGGCTTCCAGCCGGAACCCCTGCTGACGCAAGTCGCGGATCAGTTCCAGCTTGCCTTGGTGCTCGGCGTCGTACAGGCCCAGGCGACCCTTGAGTCGCGGCGGCGGCATGAGGCCAGCCGTCTGGTATGCCCGGATGTTGCGGACGCTGACGCCAGTTCGCGCCGACAGTTCTTCAACGGTCATTTCGCTGCCGTCAGTCGGCGCGCGGGCAGGACGGGGGCGTGAATTGTTGGCGGGAACGGCGGGCATCGATAGTCGGATAACGGTATTGCCCGCCATGATACCGAGCGGATATTGCAGAGTTAATGTAACATTGTGTATGTTGTGTTGATGCGGCATTGCGCCACACAAGCTGCTCTTGACGATGTGTCGAACGGTCAGGGCGGCCGGCCTCAGTCATTTGATGTTCGACCCGATGCCGTTTTCTTTTGCAGTACGCCGTGATGAACAAGCGATTCAAGTCGACCCTTGCTTCCCTGACTTTCCTGATTGCCGGTGCCTTGTCCACGCCTTGCAGCGCCGCACGCGAGGTGGCGGGCGTGCATTTCGATGACCAGGCCAGTCTGGGCAACCAGCCTCTGGTGCTCAACGGCGCAGGGGTGCGCGTCAAGATGATCATCAAGGTGTATGCCGTGGGGCTGTATGTGCCTCACAAAGACACCACACCCGCGGCGCTCATCAACCAGCCGGGCCCCAAGAGCATCCGCATCGTGATGCTGCGTGACGTGTCGGCGGAAAGGCTCACGGATGCCTTGATCCAGGGTATCAACGACAACGTGAGCGCGGCGGACCGCCGTGTGCTGCAGCCTCGTCTGGACGAGCTGGAGTCGGCCATGCGCGGTGCTGGTGAAGCCACCAAGGGCGCGCAGATTCAACTTGACTACCTGCCGGGCGTAGGCACGCACATCACCATGGCGGGCAAGCAGCTGGGCAAGGACATTGCCGGCGAGGACTTCTATCGGGCGCTGCTGAAGATCTGGCTGGGCGAGAAGCCCTCGGACCGCAGCCTCAAAGGCGACCTGCTCGGCCAGTCCTGATCGAGCAGTTTCAGGGCATCAGCACTTGATGCCCATGTGCAGGGCCACGACGCCACCGGTCATGTTGTGCACATCGACGTGGCCGAAGCCTGCCTGCTTCATCATGGCCTTGAGCGTGGCCTGATCGGGGTGCATGCGGATGGATTCGGCCAGGTACTGGTAACTGGCCGAGTCGCCCGCCACGAATTGCCCCAGCTTGGGCAGGATCTTGAACGAGTACCAGTCGTAGGCCTTTTCCAGTGGCTTGGCGACCTTCGAGAACTCCAGCACCAGCAGGCGCCCGCCAGGCTTGAGCACGCGGCACATTTCGGCCAGCGCCAGGTCCTTGTGCGTCATGTTGCGCAGGCCGAAGGCCACCGTGACGATGTCGAAGGTGCCGGTGGGGAAGGGCAGCTTCTCGGCGTCGCACAGGGTGGTGGGCAGGGCCATGCCGGTGTTGAGCAGGCGGTCGCGGCCGGTGCTGAGCATGGCCTCGTTGATGTCGGTGTGGACCACCATGCCGGTGCTGCCCACGCGCTTGGCAAACGCTTCGGACAGGTCGCCCGTGCCACCGGCGATGTCCAGCACCTTGTGGCCTTCGCGCACGCCGCTGGCAGCGATCGTGTAGGCCTTCCACAGGCGATGCAGACCCATCGACATCAGGTCGTTCATGATGTCGTACTTGCTGGCGACCGAGTCGAACACGCCGCGAACGCGCTGCGCCTTCTTGGACTCGTCAACCTGCTGAAAACCGAAGTGCGTGTTGCTCATGGAGCGGCATCTTAAGGCAATGCTGAACAAGTCCGCGCCGTGCGCGGCGGGATCTTTGCGGGATGAGCCGCCAGGCGCAAAACAGGGTGCGGGCTGTGGTGGCCCGCACCCTGTTTTGGAACGCAGCGGATCGCCCGCAAAGGCCCGCCCCCGGAGGGGTTCGACCCAAATCGGGCGATTGGCTCACCAAATCGCTTGCATGTGCCATCAGCACATGCCGCACGATGTTGGCAAGCCACTCATCCCGATTTGGGGCGAATGCGCATGGCGGGGGCTTGTTCAGCATTGCCTCAATCCTGTTGCAATGCCATACGCGATTCCAGTGCCCGCGCACAGGCCATCGCGCTGGCCCAGGCCCACTGGAAGTTGTAGCCCCCCAGCCAGCCGGTCACGTCGACGACCTCGCCGATGAAGTAGAGGCCGGGCACGAGTTTGCTCTCCATGGTCTGCGAGCTGAGGTCGCGTGTGTCGACGCCGCCTGCGGTGACTTCGGCCTTGGCATAGCCTTCCGAGCCATTGGGCGTGATGGCCCAGGCATTGGCGGACTGGCCGAGCAGGTCAAGGTCTTTGTCCTTGAGCTCGGCCAGCGGGGCATCGGCACGCAGCGTGGGGTGCTGATGCGCCATCTGGGCCAGCCAGGTCTGGGCCAGGCGTTGCGGCACGGTTTCGCCCAGGCTGAGGCCCCATTGCGTGGACAACTGCTTGCGCGAGCCGGACTTGGCCTGCTTGAGGCTGCCCGCCAGGTTGCGCTGCGGGGCGAGGTTGATGTGCAGGGGCTGGCCGAGCTGCCAGTAGCTCGATATCTGCAGCACGGCCGGGCCACTCAAACCCCGGTGCGTGAACAGCAGGTCTTCCAGAAAGACAATGGGGGCGGCCTTCTTGCGTTTGCCACCTTCGGGCAGCGTGGTGACGGGCGTGCTGATCTCGACTTCCAGCGACAGGCCGGACAGCTCGGCGAAAGGCGCCCACTCGCCAGCCGAAAAGGTCAAGGGGACCAGGGCGGGGCGCAGCGGTACGATGCGATGCCCCAGTTGGGCCGCCAGCCTTTGGCCAAAGTCCGTCGCACCGATCTTGGGAATCGACAGGCCGCCCGTGGCGATCACGACCTGGTGCGCCTTGACCAGGCCCATGTCGGTGTCCAGCTCGAAGCGCGTGGGTTCGGACGATGCCGGCACGCTTGACGACACGGGGCGAACGGCATGCACGGCGCAGGGCTGCTTGCGGACCACGCCGCCGGCATCGCATTCCTTGAGCAGCATCTGGATGATGTCGTCGGCGCGATGGTCGCAAAAGAGCTGGCCCTTGTGTTTTTCGTGCCAGGCGATGCCATGCCGCTCGACGAGACGCAAAAAATCTTGGGGTGTAAAGCCCGCCAGGGCCGAGCGGCAGAAGTGCGGGTTCTCGCCCAGGAAGTTGGCGGGGCCGGCATCACGGTTGGTGAAGTTGCAGCGCCCGCCGCCCGAGATGCGGATCTTCTCGGCCACCTTGCTGGCGTGGTCCAGCAGCAGCACCTTCAGGCCACGCTGGCCCACCACACCGGCGCAAAACAGACCGGCCGCACCTGCACCGATCACAACGACATCGAATTGGGACATGGGGCGAATTGTCGCCTGAGCGGGCAGGGAGAAGGGGGACGTCAGGCCTGGTGAGACTCAGGCCTCGCTGATGCCCAGCGTGCGCACGGTGGTGAACACGCCTTCCGCGCCTGCTTGCTCGGCGGCCACGGCACGGCCACGGCCTTGTCGCTTGGCTTCCTGCAAGGCCTGGTCAGCCCGGTGTGTGGCGTCGGGGAGGCTTTCGCCGGCCAGGATCTGCACCACGCCAAAGCTCAGGCTCAGCGGCTTTTGCTGCAGGGATGAACGCCCTTGATCGACCTGGCGCACCATGCGGTCGGCCACATGCAGGGCATCGTTGATGGTGGTGTTGGGCAGCATGGCCACGAACTCGTCGCCACCAAGCCGCCCCACGAGGTCGCGGCTGCGCAGGATCTTGCGGGCGCTGCTGGCCACCAGCTTCAGCGCTTCGTCGCCACCGGCATGGCCGGCCTCGTCGTTGATCTGCTTGAAGTGGTCCACGTTGAAGACCATCAGGGCCGACGAGCCCGGCGGGCACAGACGAATCGTCTGTGCGGCCATCTCGTTGAAGTGGCGGCGGTTGGGCACCTGTGTAAGCATGTCGAAGTCGGCCATGATGCGCAGCTGGCGGTGCGATTCGCGCAGGTCTTGTTCCGTGCGCTCATAGGTCAGCAACAGGCACATGTAGACCGAGAACATCACCGCGGCCACCAGCCCGATCAGCACGATGGGCTGCTGGATGAGATCCGGGTTGGCCACGGGCACGCCCCAGGCCGAGAAAGCCGCCAGCATGCGGGGCACCTGAAAACCCGCAGCGACCACCAGGAAGAAAAGGATGGCCTTGAGATAGGGGCTTTGGCGCCAGTCGCGGATCGAGTGCACCTGCCAGGCGGCATACAGGTAGAAGCCGATATTGATCAGGCTGAAGGTGGCCACGCGGGCCCCAACGTCATTGGGGTTCTCTCGCCAGATCAGCATGTAGACGGCAAAGCCACCCAGCAGCACAGCCAGGTCGGTCAAGGGTGGTGTGCGGAAATTGCTGCGGATGTAGAACTGGCGCATGCCGGCCAGCATGGTGAGCGGCCATTGCAGCGACAGCAGCACCGTGATCGGGATCAGCCAGGGAAAGTGGGCAATGAAGAGCAGGCACAGGGCGCTGAGCATATTGGCCCACTGCGCGGCGGTCCAGAACCAGAAGCCCCGGTAGGTCCGCTGGGTCACGCCCACCAGCGTCATGATGCCGGCAGCCATGAAGAGCACCACCCCCGTGACCAGGGTCAGGGTAGGCAGATGGAGGGGAAAGAAAAAGGTCATTGCGGCGTGGAACGGCGTGGTCGCAACATGACGTCCGGAAGTCGGACAGAATCCTCCCTCATGGTACCCCTGCACAGTTCTCTTATGTGCCGGGGATTCTCGCGTATGCAACGCTGTCCGTGAATCCCGCACTGTCGGGGTCTTGACAGCCAGGAGAAGACTTCTATGGCCATGGATGTGGTGGACTACGAGATCAAGGGCGCCGAGATGCAGTTCGTCGAGGTGGAGCTTGACCCAGGGGAGGCGGCCATTGGTGAGGCGGGCAGCATGATGTTCATGGATGCCGACATCGAGATGGACACGGTGTTCGGTGATGGCTCGCAGCAACAAAGCGGTTTGTTCGGCAAGCTGCTGGGCGCGGGCAAGCGCCTGATCACGGGCGAAAGCCTGTTCACGACGATCTACACCAACCAGGGCAGTGGCAAGAAGCGCGTGGCCTTCGCCGCACCTTACCCGGGCAAGATCCTGCCGATGGACCTCAAGCAACTGGGCGGTACGCTCATTTGCCAGAAGGACGCCTTCCTGTGCGCGGCGCGTGGCGTGACGCTGGGCATCGCCTTCCAGAAGCGGCTGGGAGCCGGATTCTTCGGCGGCGAAGGTTTCATCATGCAAAGACTCGATGGTGACGGCCTGGCCTTCGTGCATGCAGGCGGCACCGTGGTGCGTCGTGAGCTGAAGCCCGGTGAAACCGTGTTCGTCGACACCGGCTGCGTGGTGGCCTACACGACGGGCGTGGACTTCGATATCCAGTACGTGGGCAAGATCAAGACGGCGTTGTTCGGCGGCGAGGGCGTGTTCCTGGCCAAGATGACCGGGCCTGGCCATGTGTGGCTGCAAAGCCTGCCTTTCTCGCGTCTGGCCTCGCGCATCTTTGCTGCGGCGCCGCAAACTGGCGGAGGTGGCCGCGAGGAAAGCAGCCTGCTGGGCAGCCTGGGTGCGGGCGGTTTGCTGGGTTCGGTGCTGGGTGACAACGAGTGAACGTGCAAGCCGTGATCGATTCGGCCTGGCGCGCGCTGGCCTACTGCTTTCATCCCCGCGTGATCTACCTCTCCTTGCTGCCGCTGTTCCTGGCGGCGGTGAGCCTGGGTTTGTTGACCTGGTTCGGGTGGGAGCCCGGCGTGGTGGCGGTGCGGCATGCGCTCGATGCCTGGGGCATCAGCCACACCGTGATGAGCTGGATGGACGGCGTGGGCCTGAGCTTCCTTCGGGCTGCCGTGGCGCCGTTTCTGCTCGTGCTGATCGCGGTGCCGCTGGTCATCGTGCTGTGCCTGCTGCTGGTGGCGGGTTTGATGACGCCAGCCCTGGTCCAGTTGGTGCGGCAGCGGCGCTTCCCTGACATCCCGCTTGGCCAGGCGACGCCTTGGTGGCGGTCCCTGCTGTGGTCGCTGGGGGCATCGCTGACTTCAATGCTGTGGCTATTGTTGAGCCTGCCTCTGTGGCTGATACCGCTTTTCGCGGTGGTGGTGCCACCCATCATCTGGGGTTGGCTGACCTACCGCGTGATGGCGTTCGACACCCTGGCCGATCTGGCCTCACCCGCCGAGCGCGACGCCTTGCTCAGGCAACATCGCCGCAGCCTGCTGTGCATGGGCATCCTGTGTGGCTACCTTGGCGCCGCGCCGGCTGCACTGTGGGCGATGGGCGCCCTGACGGTGGTGCTTGCACCCTTCATGCTGGTGCTCTCGGTGTGGCTCTACACGCTGGTGTTTGCCTATTCCAGCCTCTGGTTCGCGCATTTCCTGCTGCAGGCCTTGCGGGCGCAACGTCTGGGCACACAAGGCGGTGCCCAGATCATCGACATGGAGCCTTCCACATGACTGGCCTGATCATCATCGGCGACGAGATCCTTAGCGGTCGGCGCGAAGACAAGCACCTGGCCAAGTCCATCGAATTGCTGTCGGCACGTGGCCTGGCCGTTTCCTGGGCGCGTTACGTGGGCGATGAGCCCGACCGCATCACGGCGGACATCCGGCATGCGCTGGACAGCGGGGATGTCGTCTTTTCCTTTGGCGGGATCGGCGCCACGCCGGATGACCACACGCGCGTCTGTGCCGGCCGTGCATGGGGCGCAGAACTGGGGCTGCACCCCGAGGCGCGGGAACTGATCCTGGCGCGCTGTCGGGCGCTGGCCGAGCAGGAGGGCAAGCCCTTCGAGCCGGATTCGGCCGACACGCAGCGCCGCCTGCAGATGGGCTTTTTTCCTGTGGGCGCCACCATCATCCCCAACCCCTACAACCAGATTCCGGGCTTCAGCCTGCTGGGCCGCGTGCATTTCCTGCCGGGTTTTCCGGTGATGGCCTGGCCGATGATGGCCTGGGCGCTCGACCACCTGCACGCCGATCTCCATGGCCGGGCGGTGCAGGCGAGCAAGGCGGTGATCGTTTACGGTGCCATCGAGTCGGTGCTCACGCCCTTGATGGTCGATATCGAGGCGCGTTATGCGCCCGTGAAAGTGTTCAGCCTGCCCAGCGTGGACCATCCCGTGCATGGCCGCCACATCGAACTGGGTGTCAAAGGTGGTGCGCAAGAGGTCGAGGCGGCCTTTGCCTACTTGTTGCAAGGGTTGTCCAATGTTGGTGCGAAAATTGGTCCAACATTGGTGCAGTGAACATGTTTGCCTGAAATATGCACCATATATGTGCAAATTGAGGCCGCGGTGAGCCACTTACCCTTGGCAAGCCCCATCTGGATGCTTTCGCCATCCAGAAGTTGTCATCTTCGAGTGCATGTTGAATCGGTCGCCATGGTCCGCTTCGGTGCAAATTAATTGAGGGTTTCCCCTTGCGCGCAAGGCAAAGCCTGCGTTGCCTCAGACGGGAGGCATGCTTTCTGCTATTACACTGCGCGCTGTTTCTGATCTTGAAACAGACCCATTTCAAATTCTGCAATCACACAAAGCCTCTTGCTAGGAGCATCTGATGGCCAACAAGACCGTCGCCGACGTGATGAAGCTGGTGAAGGACAACGAAGTCAAGTTCGTTGACTTCCGCTTCACTGACACCCGTGGCAAAGAACAGCACGTTTCCGTGCCCGTTTCCCACTTCGACGAAGACAAGTTCACCTCGGGCCATGCCTTCGACGGTTCGTCCATCGCCGGCTGGAAGGGTATCGAAGCATCCGACATGCTGCTGATGCCGGACCCCAATACCGCCAACATCGACCCCTTCTTCGAAGAGCCGACCCTGATCCTGTCTTGCGACGTGATCGACCCCACCGACGGCAAGCCCTACGAGCGCGATCCCCGCTCGCTGGCCAAGCGCGCTGAAGCCTACCTGAAGGCCTCCGGCCTGGGCGACGCTGCCTACTTCGGTCCTGAGCCCGAGTTCTTCGTGTTCGACAGCGTGCGCTGGGGCAACGAGATGTCCGGCAGCTTCTTCAAGATCGAATCCGAAGAAGGCGCCTGGAACTCGTCCAAGGAATACGAGCACGGCAACAGCGGCTACCGTCCTTCCGTGAAGGGTGGCTACTTCCCCGTGCCCCCGGTCGACTCAGGCCAGGACATGCGTTCGGAAATGTGCCTGATCCTCGAATCGCTGGGCATTCCCGTTGAAGTGCACCACCACGAAGTGGCCAACGCCGGCCAGATGGAAATCGGCACCAAGTTCGCCACGCTGACCCAGCGCGCCGACTGGCTGCAACTGCAAAAGTATGTGATCACGAACGTGGCCCATGCTTACGGCAAGACCGCCACCTTCATGCCCAAGCCCCTCGTGGGCGACAACGGTTCCGGCATGCACGTTCACCAGTCCATCTGGAAGGATGGCAAGAACCTGTTCGCTGGCGAAGGCTACGCTGGTCTGAGCGAATTCGCGCTGTACTACATCGGTGGCATCATCAAGCACGCCCGTGCCCTCAACGCCATCACCAACCCCGGTACGAATTCGTACAAGCGTCTGGTGCCCGGCTTTGAAGCCCCGGTGAAGCTGGCTTATTCGGCCAAGAACCGCTCGGCATCGATCCGTATTCCTTACGTGGCCAACCCCAAGGGCCGTCGTATCGAGGCGCGCTTCCCCGATCCTTCCGCCAACCCCTACCTGGCCTTCACCGCACTGATGATGGCAGGTCTGGACGGCGTGGAAAACAAGATCCATCCTGGCGAAGCCGCCACGAAGGACCTTTACCACCTGCCGCCCGAAGAGGACGCACTGGTGCCGACCGTCTGCCACAGCCTGGATCAGGCTCTGGAATACCTGGACAAGGACCGCGCGTTCCTGACCAAGGGCGGCGTGTTCACCGATGCCTACCTCGATGCCTACATCGAGCTGAAGATGCAGGAAGTCACGCGCTTTCGCATGGCCACTCATCCTGTCGAGTACGACATGTACTACGCGCTGTGATCCTTGCGGACACAGCCGGGCTCGCAAGAGCCCATCTGCAAAAGGGCGGCGCGAGTCGCCCTTTTTCTTTTCCGCAACGCCTGCTGGCGGCTTTGCAGGCCGCAGTTTGGTGCGCTTGACCGCGGCCCCGGGCTTGAGGGCATACTGGCGCCACAACTGACCACCACGACGGATATGGCCTACCACCTAGCTGAGCTTGCATTGCCCCGGGACACCTTCAAGCGTGCCGGCTGGTGCCGGGGATTGGCGGCTGTGGCTCTGCTCTTGACGGCCCAGGGCGTCGTGCATGCCGATGACAAGCCTGTCTACCGCTGTCCAGGCAATCTCTACACCGATGCGCTGACAGCCAAGGAGGCGCAGGAAAAGGGCTGCAAGACGCTGGATGGCGCCCCCATCACCGTGATCCAGTCGGTCATCCCGAAAGGAACGGGCGCTCGCACAACGGGAAGCGGCTCAGGCGAAAAGGTATCGTCCGACGACCAGAAGGCCCGCGACACCGACCGCCGCAAGATCCTGGAAGCCGAATTGCGCAAGGAAGAAGAAGCGCTGGCGACCCTGCAAAAGGAATACAACAACGGCCAGCCCGACCGCAAAGGCGATGAGCGCAATTATCAAAAATACCAGGACCGGGTCAACGAGATGAAGGCTGAGGTCACACGTCGCGAGGCCAATGTGGCGGCGCTCAAGCGCGAGCTGGCCAATCTGGGTAACGCGGGTAGCAGTGCTTCAACGGGCAAGTAAGGCGGTATGGGCAGCAGCAAGACGGCGGCGGTCAAGATGGCGGCCAAGGGTGCCCGAAGGGGTGGGGCGGTGACCATGGGCGCCCAAAGCGCCTTGACGCTCTACGATGCCTTCGATCACCTGGCCACGATGGTGGCGGTCGTCGAGACCGATGGGGTCTGCGTGTTTGCCAATGCGGTGTTCGAAGAGGTGCTGGGGCTGTCGCGCCGCAGCGTGATGCGCGAGTCGATCTACGACTGGTTCGTCGACCCGACCTTGCTCAAGGACATCGTCACGGCGGTGGCCAACAACGAATTCGCAACCAGCCGTCTGCAGGCCGAGCTCAAGCGCAATCTGCATGTGCTGACAGGCGATCCGCTGCCGGTGCAGGTCATCGTGACACGGATGGACTTGACGGCCCATGTGCTGATCGAACTGGTGGAAATCGAGCAGCAGGCCAAGCAGGAGCGCGAGGAGCGTGCCCTGGATCAAGCGCAGGCCAACAAGGAACTCATCCGCAACCTGGCGCACGAGATCAAGAACCCGCTGGGTGGCATCCGGGGGGCGGCACAGTTGCTGCAGATGGAGCTGGAGTCCAAGTCGCTGACCGAGTACACCCAGGTCATCATCCATGAGGCCGACCGGCTTCAGTTGCTGGTGGACCGACTGCTGGCCCCGCATCGCCGTCCGCATCTGGTGGGCGACGTCAACATCCACGAGGTCTGCGAGCGTGTGCGTTCACTGATCCTGGCGGAGTTCCCCAAGGGCCTCAAAGTCTGGCGAGACTACGACACCTCCCTGCCCGAATTCCGGGGAGACCGCGAGCAGCTGATTCAGGCGGTGTTGAACATTGCGCACAACGCGGCGCAGGCGCTGTCCGATCGGGTCGCGGCAGGCGATGCGGTGCTCACACTGCGTACCCGGGTGATGCGAAGGGTGACGATCAATCGCCATTTGCACCGGCTGGCATTGCTCTTGCATATTGAGGACAACGGCCCCGGCATACCGGAGGCCATCCGAGATCGCATTTTTTACCCGCTGGTGTCGGGGCGTGAGGGTGGTTCCGGCCTGGGCCTGACTTTGGCGCAGACCTTCGTTCAACAGCATCAAGGCACCATCGAATGCGAAAGCGAGCCGGGACGTACGGTATTCAAAATTCTGATACCTCTACCGTGACGCCGGCTGGCCAACGTATCCGGTTCGGGATGCCCACCATCTTAGGCCAGCATGAAACCCATCTGGATCGTTGACGACGACCAATCCATTCGCTTTGTGCTTGAAAAGGCACTGACCCGGGAGAACCTCCCAGTCCGCGTGTTCACCAACCCCCGTGACGTACTGACCGCGCTCGATGATGACGAGCCGCAGGTGCTGGTCTCGGACATCCGCATGCCCGGTGGTTCGGGCATCGACTTGCTCTCCAAGGTCAAGGCGCGTCTGCCGGGCCTGCCCGTCATCATCATGACGGCGTTCTCGGACCTGGACAGCGCCGTGTCGGCCTTCCAGGGGGGCGCTTTCGAATACCTGCCCAAACCGTTTGACCTGCCCAAGGCGGTCGAGCTGATCCGCCGTGCGGTGGATGAGAGCGTGCGCGAAGAGGTGATCGACGAGCGCGTGACGCAGATGCCCGAGATGCTGGGCCAGGCCCCGGCCATGCAGGACGTGTTCCGTGCGATTGGCCGCCTGAGCCAGAGCAATGTGACAGTGTTGATCACCGGGGAGTCCGGCGCGGGCAAGGAGCTGGTGGCGCGGGCGCTGCACAAGCACAGCCCGCGAGGCAACGGGCCTTTCGTGGCGATCAACACGGCGGCGATTCCCAAGGATCTGCTCGAATCTGAGCTGTTCGGCCATGAGCGAGGTGCCTTCACCGGCGCACAGACGATGCGGCGCGGCCGTTTCGAGCAGGCCGATGGCGGCACGCTCTTCCTCGATGAAATCGGGGACATGCCCTTTGACCTGCAGACGCGCTTGCTGCGTGTGCTCAGCGATGGCCAGTTCTACCGCGTGGGCGGCCACCACCCGCTCAAGAGCAATGTGCGTGTGATCGCGGCGACCCACCAGAACCTGGAGGACCGCGTCAAGCAGGGCGTGTTCCGCGAGGACTTGTTCCACCGCCTCAATGTGATCCGCCTGCGTTTGCCGGCCCTGCGCGAGCGCCGCGAGGACATCCCGACGCTGGCCCGCTTCTTCCTCCAAAAGAGCGCCAAGGACCTGGGCGTGGAGGCCAAGCGCATCTCGGAGGCGGCCTTGGGGCGGCTGCAAAACTTCGATTTCCCCGGCAACGTCCGCCAGCTGGAAAACATCTGCCATTGGTTGACCGTGATGGCGCCGGCGCAGGTCATCGAAACCAAGGACCTGCCCCCCGAGTTGCTGGACACGAAGGCCTATGTCCAGCCGGCGGCGTCTTCAGACTCGGCTTCGGCGACGGCTTCTTCTGCGCTGCCCAGTGCGGACGCGCCGGCCTACAAGGCGCCTGCAGAACTCACTCGCCCGGTGACAGACAGTTGGGCCGTTGCTGCGGTCGACCTGTCTGCGGCCAGTCACCCGGCCACGTCGACAGCCTCACCCGCTGGCGTGATGCCGCCGATGGCTTCGCCGTTTGGTAGCCCATCGGTTCCTGATTTTCCTGGGCCGGTTGCGGCATCGCCCGCGACACTGGGGCCGAACTGGATCAAGGATCTGGAGCGCGATGCGCGTGCGCGCCTGGAGTCGGGCGAGCCCGATGTCTGGGATGTACTCACGCGTCAGTTCGAGGCCAGCTTGATCCATACCGCGCTGGATTTGACGCGTGGCCGTCGGATCGAAGCGGCGCAGAAGCTGGGTATTGGGCGCAATACCATCACACGCAAGATCCAGGAGTTGGGCATCGACGACTGAGTTGACGCTGCTTTACACACGCCTCACACGACTGCGCTACAGTGACAAAGTGAGGATGCTGCCCGAGGGCGGCATCCGTTTCGTGTCATGAAGTGAGGCTCTTATGAAGCAAGTCATGCAAGCGACCCTGAAGTCGGTTGCCGCTGTGTCCATCTGTGTGCTGGCCGCCTGTTCGACGACCAGTCCTGACGTGATCAAGCCCGAGAATGCGCAACGCATGTCTCAGGTTGAGGATGCGGTCGTGTTGAACGTGCGGCCGGTGGTGATCGAAGGCAGCCAGAGCGGCGCCGGTGCCGTGACAGGCGGCGTGCTGGGTGGTGCGGCCGGTGTGGGCGCATCCAGCAACAACCGCAGCTCGGCCATGATTGGCGTGGCTGGTGCCGTGGCGGGTGCGATTGTGGGCAATGCCGTGGAGCGTTTCGGCACGCGTGAAGACGCTGTTGAAATCCTGCTGCAGATGGCCAATGGCCAACGACGCTCGGTCGTGCAGGCCAAGGGCAGTGAAACCTTCAATGCTGGTGATGCCGTCATCCTGGTGACCACCGGTGGCAAGACCCGCGTGATGCTGGCGCCCAAGGTGACGGCGCCGCAAGCCGCGCCTGGACCCAGCACCTCGAAGTAAATATCGAGGTAAGTTCGTCAACTCAGTCCAGGGTCTGGCGGTAGCGCAGCATCGCCAGACCACCTACCAGGACAATGAACAAGGTCATGGGCCACATCTCGTGGCCCACATAGGCCAGCGTGGAGCCCTGGAGCATCGCGCCCCTGACCATGCGCAGGAAGTGCGTGACGGCCAGGCTCTCACCCAACTAGCCAACCATTGCTTGATCTGGACGAATTCAGATGGGCAGTGCCCGGGCTGATGCCGCCATCGGAGCCAGCTCGGCCTCTGTGAGGGTCTCGCGTTCCAGCAGCAGGCGGGCACCTTGTTCCAGCAGGTCGCGGCGGGCTTGCAGCGCCTGCGTGGCACGGCTGAAGGCCATGTCGACCAGCCCGCGCACCGCTTCGTCGATGTGGCGGGCCGTGTCTTCACTGTAGTTGCGCTCGGAGCCGAACTGCGGCATCTGGGCCAGAAAGGGCGTGCGCTGGCGCTCATAGGCCACTTGGCCGAGTTCGCTGGACATGCCCAGGCGCGTGACCATGTCCAGCGCGATGTCGGTGGCCTTGGCCAGATCGTCGGCCGCACCGCTGGAGACCTCGCCCAGCAGGAGCTGTTCGGCGGCCCGCCCGCCCAGCAACACAGTCATGCGGTTTTCGAGTTCAGTCCGGGTGCTCAGGAAGCGGTCTTCCGTGGGGCGCTGGATGGTGTAGCCCAAGGCCCCGATGCCGCGCGGGATGATGGAGATCTTGTGCACCGGATCAGCCCCCGGCAAGGCCATGGCCAGCAGGGCGTGGCCCATCTCGTGGTAGGCCACGGTCTCGCGCTCGCGAGGGCTCAGCACGCGGTTGCGCTTTTCGATGCCCGCCACGATGCGCTCGACGGCCTCATTGAAGTCGCACGCCTCGACCGCATCCGCATGGCGGCGCGTGGCCAGCAGAGCCGCCTCGTTGACCAGGTTGGCCAGATCGGCGCCGGCGAAGCCCGGGGTGAGGGCGGCGATGGCATCCGGGTTCACATCGGTCGCAGTCGTGATCTTGCGCAGGTGCACATGCAGGATGTCGATGCGGCCCTTGCGGTCAGGACGGTCCACCAGGACCTGGCGATCGAAACGGCCAGCGCGCAGCAGCGCAGGGTCCAGTACCTCGGGGCGGTTGGTGGCCGCCAGGATGACCACGCCCACGCTGGCGTCGAAGCCGTCCATCTCGGAGAGCAACTGGTCCAGCGTCTGCTCTTTCTCGTCATGCCCGCCGATCAAGGGACCGGCGCCACGCGCGCGGCCCAGGGCATCGAGCTCGTCGATGAAGATGATGGCGGGGGCCGCCTTGCGCGCCTGCTCGAACAAATCGCGCACACGGGCCGCGCCTACGCCCACGAACATCTCGACGAACTCGGAGCCGCTGATCGAGAAGAAGGGCACGCCCGCTTCGCCGGCCATGGCACGGGCCAGCAGCGTCTTGCCGGTACCCGGCGGCCCGATCAGCAAGATGCCTTTGGGCATGCGGGCACCGAGTCGGCCATAGGCTTGCGGGTTCTTCAGAAAGTCGACCGATTCGCGCAGTTCATCCTTGGCCTCGTCCACGCCGGCGACATCGGTAAAACGCACACCGACCTCGGTCTCCGCATAGACCCGGGCGCGGCTCTTGCCCACGGTCATCATGCCGCCCAGCCCGCCGAAGCTACCATCCTTCATCATCTTGCGCGCCAGCAGGTTCCACAGCCCGAACATCAGCAGCACCGGCAGCACCCAGGACAGCACATCGTGGACGACGGTGTTCTCGACCACGCCTTCGAAGCGCACGTTGTGGGAGGCCAGGTCCCTTGCCAGTTCAGGCTCGACGCGCGTGGTGACGAAGCGCTGATGGCCGTCCGGCAAAGGCTTCTTGAGTTCCCCCTCGATGACGTTGCTGCCGATGCGGATGGAGGCCACGTCGCCGCTTTGCAGGTGCTGCACGAACTCGCTGTAGGGCATGGGCTGGACCTGGGCGTTGGTGAGCCACAGGTCGCGCACCCACAACACGGTCAGCAGGATCAGTGCCAGGCCCCAAGGGCTAACGGGCCAGGGCTTGTTGGGGCCGTGCCCGTTGGACGGTGGACTGGGCGGCGCATTGGGTGGTGTGTACACGGCGGTGTTCCTAGCTTTGCATGCGGCTGACGGCATTCCGGAAGCGCCGCAGCGACCCGATGAAGAACACGGTGCCGATGAGCGCGATCGCGGCAAACTGCGGCCACACGATGCTCAAGTCCGCCCCACGGTACAGGATAGCCTGCGCGAAGCTCACGAAGTGCGTGGTGGGGGCACCCAGCATGACAAGGCGCACGGGCTCGGGCATGTTCTCAGGCGGTGTCATGCCACCGGAGAGCATCTCCAGCGGCAGCAGCACCAGGATCATCAGCAGGCCCAGTTGCGGCATCGAGCGGGCGACGGTGCCCAGGTAGATGCCCATGGAGGTCGTGGCAAAGAGGTGCAGGGCGCAGCCCACCATGAACAGCCCGATCGAGCCGGTGACGGGCATGGCCAGCGCGCCTCTGAGCACGAAGTGCACGGCCAGCGCCGTGGCCAGCAGCACGACCGCGCCCATGGCCCACACCTTGGCCAGCATGATCTCCACCGGCTTGAGCGGTAGCACCAGCAGGTGCTCGATGGTGCCGTGTTCGCGTTCACGAATGAGGGCGGCGCCCGTCAGGATGATGGACAGCATGGTCACGTTGTTGATGAGTTCCATTGCGCCCATGAACCAGCTGTTGTCCAGCGACGGGTTGAAGCGCATGCGCAGCGCCAGGTCGACTAGTGGGGTGTCGGCCGTGCGTTCGCGCTGCATGAACTCGGCCACCTCGCCCAGGGCGATGCTCTGGATGTAGCCCGAGCCCAGGAAGGCCTGACTCATCTGGGTGGCATCGACATTGAGCTGGATGGCGGGGGACTTGCCGGCCAGCACGTCGCGCTGGAAGTCCGGCGGGATGTCCATCACGAAGGTGTAGCGGCCGGCGTCCATGCCCGGGTCCATGTCGGGCAGGCCGATGGGTGTGGGCCGCATGAAGGTGGGCGGGTAGAACGCGTTGACGATGCGCTGCGACAAGGTGGACTGGTCCTCATCGACCACGGCCATGGGCGCGCGATGCAGCCGGTCTGGTGCGCCCTTGGCAGCGGTGTAGAGCGCGCCCGAGAAGGCCCAGATCACGAACAGGAGCATGAGCCGGTCGCGCCACAGGCTGCGCAATTCCTTGATGCCCAGGTTGAGGATGTTGGCCAGAGAGCGTTGCAGGGGCGACATGGCAGGCTCACTTGTCCTGCTTCTTGAGCAGGGTCACGCTGACGAGGATCAGCACGGGAATGGCCGCTGCAAGGGGCAGGAAGCAGGGCCACAGGTCGGCGAAGCCCAATGCCTTGGAGAAGGTTCCCCGGCTGATGATCAGGAAGGGGCCTGTGGGGTAGATGCGGCCCAGGATGGCGGCGAAGCCCTCCAGCGAGGAGACGGGGTTGATGATGCCGGAGAACTGGATGGCGGGCAGCATGGTGGCCAGCGAGGTGCCGAAGATGGCGGCGATCTGGCTGCCCGTGAAGGTGGACATGAACAGCCCCAGCCCTGTCGAGGCCGTCACATACAGCAGCGCGCCAGCCGTCAGCGCCAGCAGGCTGCCTTTAAGCGGCACGCCGAAACCCCAGACGGCCATCGCCGTCATCAGGCAGAAGCTGACCATGGCCGTGCCGATGTAGGGCAGTTGCTTGCCCAGCAGAAACTCCAGCTTGGTGACCGGCGTGACGTACAGGTTGACGATGGAGCCCAGCTCTTTTTCGCGCACCACGCCCAGGGCCGTCAGCATGGCCGGGATGAAGATCAACAGGATGGGGATCACGGCCGGCACCATGGCGTACAGGCTCTTGACGTCCGGGTTGTAGCGGTAGCGAATCTCGATTTGTGCCGGTTGCGGCGCAGCCCGGCCATGCAAGGCCAGTTGCTCGCTCAGATAGCCGGCGTACAGGCCCTGCGCATAGCCCGCAATGGTCTCTGCACGTTGGGGCATGGCGCCATCCACCCACATGCCGATGGTGGCGGGCCGGCCCCGCTTGAGATCAGCGGCAAAGCCCGGTGGGATCTCCAGTGCCAGGCTCAGCTCGCCGTTGCGCATGCGCCGGTCGAGGTCTGCATCACTTTGGATGGCGGGCTGTTCGAGGAAGTAGGGGGAACCTGCGATGTTCAGCACATAGTTGCGGCTGACCGAGGTCTGGTCACGGTCCAGCACGGCAAAACGCAGGTCCTGCACGTCCATGCTGATGCCGTATCCCATGATGATCATCAGCAGGGCTGTGCCCAGCAAGGCCAGGGTCAAGCGGATGGGGTCGCGGCGCAGTTCCAGCGATTCGCGATGGGCATAGCTCAGCAGACGGGCCAGGCTGAAGTGGCTGGACTGTGGGCGAGCAACTGCGGCTTGTACTTGGATACCATGATCTGGCGCCTGATCCGCATCGAGGCTAGCCCGGTCTGTGGACTGCGCCTCTTCGAGCAAGGAGATGAAGGTCTCTTCCAGACTGTGATGGCCGCGTTGCGCCATCAATGCCGTGGGTGTGCCGCTCGCCAGCACACGTCCTGCATGCATCAGCGAGATGCGGTCGCAGCGCTGTGCCTCGTTCATGAAGTGCGTCGAAATGAAGAGCGTGACACCGTCTTCTCGCGACAGCTGGATCATCAGATCCCAGAAACGGTCGCGCGCGATCGGGTCGACGCCCGAGGTGGGCTCGTCCAGTATCAGCATATCGGGCTGGTGAACCACGGCCACAGCCAGGGACAGGCGCTGGCGCACGCCCAGCGGCAGCTTGTCGGGTAGCTCATCGGCCACGGCTTGCAGATCGAAGCGCTGCAGCATGGTCTGCACGCGTTGCGCTCGTTGCTCAGCGGGTACGTGAAAGAGCCTGGCATGCAGTGCCAGGTTCTGCGTCACGGTCAGCTCGTTGTAGAGCGAAAAACCCTGCGACATGTAGCCCACCCGCTGGCGGATGGCGATATCGCGGGCATCAACCGGATGGCCAAAGAGCGAAGCGGTGCCCTCAGTGGCCGGCAACAGGCCCGTGAGCATCTTCATGGTGGTGGTCTTGCCGCAGCCATTGGAGCCGAGGAAGCCGAAGATCTCGCCCTTGTGGATGGACAGGTCGACGTGGTCCACGGCCATGAAGTCACCGAAGCGGCAGGTCAGGCCCTGTGCTTCGATGGCGATGTCGCCATCCTGCCCCTGTCTGGGCGGGACCACCAGGGCGTGGTGGCCTGCCCGGCGTTGCGGCGGCAGCAGTGCGATGAAGGCATCCTCAAGCTGCGTGCAGCCCGTCCGTACCAGCAATTGCGCGGGGCTGCCCGTGGCCAACACGCGGCCGGCATCCATGGCCACCAGGTGATCAAAGCGCTGAGCCTCTTCCATGTAGGCCGTGGCGATCAACACGCTCATGCCGGGACGCCGGTGCCGGATGCGGTCGATCAGCTCCCAGAACTGGCGGCGCGAGAGCGGGTCCACGCCGGTGGTGGGCTCGTCCAGGATCAGCAAGTCCGGGTCGTGGATCAGGGCGCAGCACAGGCCGAGCTTTTGCTTCATGCCGCCCGAGAGCTTGCCTGCAGGGCGATCCGCGAATGGCGCCAGACCGGTGCTGGCGAGCAGGTCCTGAATGCGTTTGGCACGTTCATGCGGGGCGTGCCCGAAAAGGCGACCAAAGAAGTCCACGTTCTCGCGCACGGACAAGGTGGCATACAGGTTCTTGCCCAGACCCTGCGGCATGTAGGCGATGCGTGGGCAGATCGCGCGGCGATGGCCGGCGCGGGCCATGTCTTTGCCCAGCACCTGGATGAGCCCTTGCTGGATCTGGCGCGCGCCGGCCAGCAAGGCCAGCAGCGTGGACTTGCCCACACCATCGGGCCCGATCAGGCCGACCATGCAGCCCGAAGGGATGCTCAGGGTGATGTCATCCAGAGCCTTGACCCGCTTGTACGCGTGGGTCAGCGATTGGATGTCGGCGACCACGGCCAGCGCTGGGCAGGTCACGGCGCGGGGCCCGATGCCGCGGGCTTGTCATAGGCCTGGGTGGGCAGGGCGATGGCCAGTTTGTCAGGCCAGGGTGCGTCCGGCTGGATGCGGACATAGGCCATGCCGGGCATGCCGGTCTTGACCTGCTGGCGATAGCGCTCCAGCAAGCTGCGGTCAATCTGCGCCCGCACTTTGAAGACAAGCTTTTGCCGTTCGGCCGTGGTTTCGACCGTTTTGGGCGTGAACTGCGCGACGCTGGCCACAAAGCTCACCCGCGCCGGGATCACATACTGCGGTGCGGCGTCCAGCACCAGCCTGGCCTCGGTGCCCAGCGCAATGCGCCCAGCCGCTGTTTCAGGCAAGAAGAAGGTCATGTAGACGTCCCCCACATCCACCAGCGAGACCACGCGGCCACCGCTGGCCAGTACCTCGCCGGCCTGCGCTGCGAGCACCTGAACCCGGCCAGCACGCGGCGCGCGCAGCGCGCTGTCGTCGATGTCGGCTTGAACGCGCGCCAGTGCCGCCTGTGCGGTGGCGATCACCGAGTCGGTCTCCACCAGTTGCGACCGGGTGGCCGTCACGCCTGTTCGGGCCTCGGCCACCTGTGATTGCGCGGCACTCAGCCCGGCCTTGGCCGTGGCCACTTGGGCTTGTGCCTCGTCGAGTTTTTGGGGCGACACGAACCCCTTGTCGACCAGATCCTGCGTGCGCTGCAGTTGCTTGCCGGCCAGGTTCACCTCGGCCTGGCGTTGCGTCACCATCGCCAGTGCAGTCTGAACAGCCTGCTCGCGCTGGGCCAGCACGGCCGCAGCCGTTGTCTTGGCGTCCTGGGCTTGTCTGAGTTGGGCTTGCGCACGTTGCAGATCGGCCTGCAGCGTGGCGGTATCCATGAGGGCCAGCACCTGCCCGGCCTGGACATCATCCCCCTCCTTGACGCGCACCTCCTTGAGTCGCCCAGCCGAGCGCGTTGCCACATCGATGTCCGTGGCCTCGATCCGCCCGTTCCCGCTGGCGATACCCGGCGGCAGGCCCTGGGGCTTGAGTTGGTTCCAGGCCAGGAACGCAAGCAGGGCCGCACCTGCGATGCCTGACCAGACCAGAACCGGGCGCGGCAAGCGGCGTGGCGAGGAGTGGGTATCAGCGTCCATGAGGCGTACGTGACGGTCGTGGGAAACACTGTTTTTTTACCATGCATCAATCCTGAAGACGATGACTTGGCACAAAGCCCGAGCAACAGGTCGATGCGCGCAGCTGACGGAACCTTTACACAAGCCGCCTACACTCAGTGAAGCTAAGTTGTGTCCCAGGCCCGTTCCTGGCCATTTGCTGAACGAACAAACCCATGAATTCATCCAAGCGTGTTTCTCGTTTTCATCGTCAGTCACCGCACCTGGTTCTGAGTGCCTTGACCTTGCTGGTCGCCTCGACGCTGTGTGCACCCGGGCATGTCCATGCTGCTGAGGCAGTGGCCAAGTCTGTGCCAGGAGCGGTGTCAGCTGCTGCGCCCAAACTCGTCACCTCGGTTGAAGGCATCACCGAATACCGTCTGGCCAATGGCCTGCAGGTGCTGCTGATCCCCGATGACTCCAAGCCGACGACCACCGTCAACGTGACCTACCGCGTGGGCTCGCGCTTCGAGAACTACGGCGAAACCGGCATGGCCCACCTGCTCGAACACCTGATGTTCAAGGGTTCGCCCAGGTACCCACAGGTCTGGTCTGAATTCAACAAGCGCGGCTTCAACGCCAACGGCAGCACCTGGTACGACCGCACCAACTACTTCGCCAGCTTTGCCGCCAACGATGACAACCTGCGCTGGTACCTCAATTGGCAGGCCGATGCCATGGTGCACAGCTTCATCGCCCGCAAGGACCTCGACAGCGAGATGACCGTGGTCCGCAACGAGATGGAAATGGGTGAGAACGACGCTGGGCGCATCCTCATGGAAAAGACCGTGGCGGCCATGTATCAATGGCACAACTACGGCAAGTCCACCATCGGGGCGCGCGCCGACGTCGAAGGCGTGGACATCGGCCACCTGCAGGCTTTCTACCGTCGCTACTACCAGCCTGACAACGCCACGCTGATCGTCTCGGGCAAGTTCGACCCAGCCAAGGTGCTGCCCTGGGTCCAGCAGGCCTTTGGTGTCATCCCCAAACCCACGCGCACATTGCCCGAGCTCTACACGCTGGACCCGGTTCAAGATGGCGAGCGGGCCGTGACTTTGCGCCGTGTGGGTGGCGTGCCGCTGCTGTATGCCGGCTACCACGTGGTGCCGGGCGCGCACCCTGACTATGCCGACGTGGAGCTGCTCTCCCTGATCCTGGGTGACACGCCCTCGGGCCGCCTGCACAAGGCCTTGACCGAAAAGCAACTGGCCGCCGGCGTGTTCGCTTTCTCTGAAGGCTTGTCCGACCCCGGCTTCATCCTGCTGGGGGCACAGCTGTCGCCGCAGCAGGATCCGGCGGTGTCGAGCAAGGCCCTGTTGGATGTGATCGAGGCCTCGCTCAAGCAGACGCCCATCAGCCAGGAGGAGCTGGACCGTGCCAAGGCCAAGTGGCTGAAAGGCTGGGACATGGGTTTCTCTGATCCACAGCGCGTCGGTGTGGCCCTGTCTGAGTCCGTGGCGCAAGGGGATTGGCGTCTGTTCTTCTTGACGCGCGACCGGGTCAAGGCCGCAACGCTGGCGGATGTCCAGCGTGTGGCACAGCAGGTGTTCGTGGCGTCCAACCGCACACTGGGTCAGTACGTGCCCACGCCAGCACCCGAGCGCTCGCCCAAGCTCGAGCGCGTGAACGTGGCGGACATGTTCAAGAACTTCAAGGCCCAGGCCGCGCAGGCCAAGGCCGAAGCCTTCGACGCCAGCCCCGCGAACATCGATGCCCGCACGCAGCGCTCGGTGCTGCCTTCCGGCATGAAGGTGGCCCTGCTGCCCAAGTCCACGCGGGGGCAGGCCGTGAAGGCCACGCTGTCCTTGCGCTATGGCGATGAAAAGTCGCTGGCCAACTGGGGCGAGGTGCCCGGTGCCCTGGCTGCCTTGCTGGACAAGGGCACCACCAGCCTGAGCCGCCAGCAATTGCAGGACAAGCTCGATGCCATGCAGGCCGAAGTGAACTTCGCGTCGGCGCCGGGCCAGTTGACGGTGAACATGGCCACGAAGCGTGAGTACCTGCCTGCGTTGATCGCGCTGGTGTCGGACGTGTTGCGCCACCCGGCCCTGCCAGCCGATGCCCTGGAAGAAGTGCGCCATCAGGCCCTGGCCTCGCTGGAGGAGCAGAGCAAAGAGCCCGAGGCCGTGCTCAGTGAGGCGCTGTCGCGCCACGGCAATCCTTACCCGAAGGGCGACGTCCGTTATGCCCGAACCTTTGCCGAAACCGAGGCCGATTGGAAGTCGCTGCAAATCGACCGTGTCAAAGCCTTCCACAGCACCTTCTTCGCTGCGGGGCATGCGCAGTTCGCGGCGGTCGGCGATCTCGATGCCAACGCCGTCAAGCAGGCATTGCAAACGGGTTTTGGAGATTGGCGCAATGAGCAGGCATTTGCCCATGTGCCCGATCCGCTGATCAAACTGCCTGCGGCCCGGCTGATATTGGACACGCCTGATAAACAGAATGCGGCGATGTCGGTGGTGCTGCCTTTGCCTTTGAGTGACCGTGACCCGGATTACGCCGCATTCATGCTGGCCAATCATTTATTGGGGGCAGGCGGTGATTCGCGCTTATGGAATCGCATCCGCGAGAAAGAAGGTTTGTCCTACAGCGTCTACAGCTCCGTGAACTGGAACCCCATCGAGCAGCATTCTGAATGGACGGCCTCGGCCATCTTTGCGCCTCAGAATCGGGACAAGGTCGAAGCGGCATTCAAGGAAGAAGTCAACCGGGCTTTGACGCAAGGCTTCACGCAAGCCGAGTTTGAATCAGGCAAGCGCGGTTTGCTCAATTTCCGCAGGCTGAGCCGGGCGCAAGATGCCCGATTGGCCGCCGGTTGGGTGAGCAATCTCTACCTGGATCGCACATTTGCCTTGGCTGCGCAGGTGGATGGGCGCCTTGAATCCTTGACGCTTGACGAGGTCAATCAGGCCCTGAAGAAGTATCTCAAGCCCGAACAGTTTGTATTGGGTCTTGCAGGTGATTTCAAACCTGCCAAGCCTTGAGCATCAAAAAAGCCGGTTGCAAAACCGGCTTTTTTTGTTTCAATCCGAAATTCTTCAGATCGCGAAATCTTCCAGTTTCTTGCCCGAAGCAATGGCGGCCTGAACCCACTTGGGTTGCAGGCCACGGCCCGTCCAGGTCTCACCGGTCTGGGCATTGCGGTACTTGGGCGCCACCTTGCGACCAGCCGATGCGCTGCCACCCGAGGATGCTGCCTTGCCGGGCTTGAGGCCCAGGTCGGCCACAGTCAGGCCATGTTCGGCCAGCAGCGACTTGATTTGAGCGATCACGCCAGCACGCTCTGTGCGACGTGCATCATGCAGTTGTTTTTCCAGATCTGCAGCCTGCTTTTCGAGAGCGGCCTTTTGTGCGAGAAGCTCTTGGTAGTTGCTCATGAGGTGTGTCCTTTGTGGCGGCCCGAGTGTCAAGGGCGAGGAATACTTATTGGATAGTGCCGTTTTGGGCTGTCAGCCAACGCGCGATTTCGATGTTTCTCCGAAAGCTGTCGTCAGCGTGGAGCAGATTCTAAACACAAAATAAATTCGATTGCAATCTGAATATGGTGCAAGTGAGAAAACCTTGTCCGAATGCACTGTATATCGTCGTAAAAGGTCATGTGGCGGGCGCCAATCGACACGCGGGTGGCATCAGGCACCCGTTTCAATCGCCCATTTTCCAGATTCAAGGGGTTTGCGTGTTTTGACGCGCGGCTTCGCGGGATACGACTTCACCGAGCTGAATTACGGCCAGCGCGTAATAGCTGGATTGGTTGTAGCGGGTGATCGCGTAGAAATTGGAGGTGCCGGCGATCAGCGTGGGGGCATCGTTGCCGTTTTGGAGCAGCACCAATGCCAACTGACCCGGGTGATTTTGTCCAGTAGGCGACAGTGAGGCCCCCATCTCCTGCATGTCGGTCGCAGAGAAACTGGGCACGATATCGGGCGCCAGCAGTTTGGCCAGGGCCTGCTCATCCTGCGGTGGCTTGATATCGAAATAGGTGGGCCAATCGGGTTGCCAGCCTTGCTCGGCCAGATAGTGGGCCACGCTGCCAATCGCATCGACCGGGCTGCGCAGCAGGTCAATATGGCCGTCGCCATCGAAGTCGACGGCATAGCGCCTGATCGAGCTGGGCATGAACTGTGGCAGGCCGATCGCCCCGGCATAGGAGCCCAAAACCGTATCGGGTTCCAGTTGCTGCTCCTGGCAGAACTTCAGGAATTCACCCAGCTCCGTTTTGAAGAAGGCGCTGCGGTCGCTGCGGCCCTTGGGGAAGTCCAGGGTCAGGGTGGTCAGCACATCCAGCACGCGGAAATTGCCTGTCTGGCGGCCATAGATGGTTTCCACACCCAGCACGCCGGCAATGATGCTGGCCGGCACGCCGTAGATGCTTTCGGCGCGCTTGAGGTCGGCCTCGTAACGGCGCCAGAAGTTGACACCTGCGCGGATGCGGATGGGCTCGACGAAGCGGCTGCGGTAGACGCCCCAGTTCTTGGCTGTGCCAGGCCCTGCGGGCATCATGAGCTTGGCGGCGCTTTCCTTGTAACGAGCCTTGGCGATGGCATTCCAGACCCATTGCGGGTCGAGCTCCAGAGATCGGGCGAGTTCGGCCGCCAACTGCTGGGCGTCTTCGCGGGCGGCATAGCCGTCCGGGTTGGGGTTGCCCGCCAGTGGCTGGATGGCAAGAGCCTGTTTGTCGGGCACGGCCTGAGTCTGCACAGCGCCTGACAAGCGCTCATCAGGCGCTTCCTCCTGCGATGGCTGGACCGATGCAGACAGGCTCAGCGACGGCAGTGTGCCGGGCGCGGGCAGCGCAGGCTTGCTGGTTCCACAGGCCGTCAGTGCCGCGCAGGCCACGGCCATCGACAAAAGCAGAAGGGGCCGGGCAGGCCAGGAAGACGGCCAATGACGTTGGAGCACTGGGGTTACCGAAGGCATATGCCTAGTTTGCCCGATCCCGGCGTTTGATCGCGCGCCACTGCTGGGCCTGTTGCTGAATTGTCTGAATCAAGGCGGATCGTTCCTGGCGTGCCTTGCGCACATGGCTTTCTTGAGGCGCATAGCGCAGAGCGTCCAGTCTTTGCAACGAGGTGATCAGGGCCTGCTGCAAGGGGCGCAGCTTGTCGGGCACCGGCGTGCTATCGAGCAGAGTGGCCCAGGACAGGGCAGGTGCGGGTGCCGGGCTGTTGCCGGGTGCAGGCAGGCCCGCCGCCTGCAAGGCCCGGTGAACGCGCATCAGCGGACGCCGCCAGGGCGTGCGGGGCTGGCGAGGTCGCGTCCACCAGAGCCAGGCCACGCCCAGCAGGCTGGTGCACACGATCACAATGCCGCACAGCCTGACCAGGTCCATCCAGTCCGGCGACTTCATGCCCCAGTCCTTGAGCAACTGCATCTGGCGATGGCGCGAATACTGGAGCACCCAAAGGTTCCAGCGGTGGTTGGTGGCGTCCATATAGTCTCGCACGCGCCACCACGTGGCCGGGTCGATGCTGGAGAGCGCACCCGGCAGGCCTTCACGGCGCGCAAAAGCCTGTCTGGGGCGCTCAATCCGCTCAGGCGCTACGGCACCGGTCGGGTCCACGCGCACCCAGCCTTCGCCGGGCTGCCAAAACTCGGCCCAGGCATGCGCGTCGCTGTTGCGCACCACGAAAAGGCCATCCACCGGGTTGATCTCGGCGCCCAGAAAGCCCGTGATCACGCGGCTGGGAATCCCCATGGCCCGCATGATCACGACGTAGGCGGTCGCATAGTGTTCGCAAAAGCCTGCTCGGTTATCCAGCCAGAAGCGGTCGATCAGATGCCGAGGCGGATTGCCCTGCTCGTCGGGCGGGTCCACGCCGGGAGCCATGGTGTAGTGGTAATCGCCCTGGCGGATGTATTGCAGCACGGCGTCCGACAAGGCCCGTGGGTCGGCATTGGTCATGTCCGGCCGGTTGCGCAGGTCCATGGCCCACGCAATGGTGCGCGGGTTGAAGCCCATGGGCAGTTGCAGCCAGGCTTGCAGCAGAGGCACGCCCAGCTTGGGGCCGTGCTCGACCTTCAGCCAGGCCTGGGCGTCGATTTGAACTCGGTCGATCAGAGGTTGCGGCGTGGTCCAGCTTAGACCGTCTCTTTCTAGCTGAGGCTCGGTTTGCGGCGCGGTGGGCGTGGCCAGCAGTGTGCCGTCCAGCAAGGGCACGGTCGCCACCTTGCTGGGCTCCAGGGTGACCTGGTAGCGGGTGACGGGACCGATGGGGCGGGGCTGGTAGATCTCGTCCGCGCTCAACGCGCCGGGGGCTTGTGGACGGACCATCCAGTTGCGCCCATCGAAGAAATCCAGCACCGGGCCGCGGAAATACAGCTTGCTGTTGATGGGTGGCACATCGATGAATTTGACGCGCATGGCCACGGAATCGTCTTGTGCCAGCTCAGCCACATGGCCCAGCTTGATCCGGTCAGACAGGCCTGTTCTGGGGCCCGCATCAGCCGGCACGCTCCACAAAGGCCCCAGGCGCGGGAACAGGATGTAGAGCGCCAACATCACCGGGATGCCCATGAGCACGCTGCGCCAGGCGATCTTGGCGGCCGACCAGATGCTGGGGCGGCCCAGTGGTCTTTGTGCCAGCACGAGCGAGGTCAGCATGCCCATCAGCACGAACACCATCAGCACGGCAATGGCCAGGCTTTGCGAGTACAGGAACTGCGTGAGGATCAGGAAAAAGCCGAGAGACGTGACGACGAAGGCATCTCGCCGTGCGCGCAACTCCATCGTCTTCAAGCCCGCCAGCAGGCAGACCAGCGTGATGCCGGCTTCACGGCCGAACAAGGTATGGAAGGTCCACACCGTCATGCCCATGCCGATGGCCAGGCAGACCAGCAGGATCCAGCGTGGTGGCAGGGGCGCGTCACGCCAGGCCAGCCGGGCCCTCACGATGATGGCCAGGACGGTGCTCAGGGACGACCACAGCGGCAGCCTGGGCAGGTGCGGCAGGATGCTGAGCGTGAGCACGGCCAGCAGAAACAGATTGTCTCGGCCTTCCCGGCTGATGGACAGGGCGTTGAGCCGTTTCATCATGCCAGTGCCGAGTGGTGTTGGGAGGCCGAGCCAGGCGCAGACCAGGTGGCGAGCGTGTCCAGGCAATGGCGCAGATGATGAGGGCCGGCGCTGCAGGCCACCGAGGCGCCAGGCAACCGCAAGCCATAGATGGGGCCTTGTGCTGAAGCTTGTAGCTCGGCCTGGATCAGCCAGCTGGCCAGCCTTGACAGGCGCGTTTCCGCATCCAGGCTGCTCATGCCCGGGCTGTGCTCGAAGTCCAGCCACAGATCGGGGCTGTGCCCTTGAGCCGGTTCGCGGCTGACCAGGCCTGTGCCCGAGGCCAGCGCCTGACTGGACTTCTTCCAGGCGATCCAGCGCAGCGGGTCGCCCCGGCGGTAGTCACGCAAGCCTTCAGGCATTTCTGAGCTCACCGAGGTGGTCCGGCTGGCGTGTTCCGCGGCCACGACACGGTGCTCATATGGCAAGGCAGGTGCATTGGCTTCCAAGGCCGGCCAGATCAGCACTTCGGTCTGCGGGAGCCAGTAGGCCCAGGCACGAAACAGGCCCAACGGGAAGCGCGTGTCGATGGTGATGCGCGGCAGGGTCAGCCAGCCTCGCTGATGGGTGGCCACATCCACTTCCACCGTGCAGTCGCTGCCCGGGTCGAGCTCCACATGCTGCGGCGTGCCAGGGCCCTCGGTCGTGCCTTCCGGTGCCTTAGGCCCTGCCGTGATCTGCAAGCCAAAACGGCCCAGCTGCTTGTGCTTGTTGCTCAGCGTGATGCCGATGCGCAGCACCTGGCCGGCATGCACACTGCGCAGCGACAGCAGGCGCAGGTTCACGCCATGCAGGTTGCCATGCGTCTGATAAAGCGCGGCCATGGAGGCGCCGCCCAGCAAGAAGCTCAGGGCATAACCCAGGTTGATCTGTTCATTGATGGACGCCAGCAGCAGCACCAGAAAGACCACCGCGAAGCTCCAGCCCGCTTTGGTTGGCAGGATGTAGAGATTGCGCTGGTTGAGCGTGAGCTGATCGCGCCGAGGCAGTCTGGCTGCCCACCAGGCAGACCAGCGCTGCTGTATCGCCGCCATCGGCGACAACCAAGCGCGCATCATCGTCATGGAACGGGCGTGGCCTCCAGGAGGGCACGTGCTTGCGCCGACGCACTGCGGCCGGACTGCGGCAGCGGCATCAGGCGGTGCGCCACAGCGGGGATCCAAAGTCCCTGGATGTCTTCGGGCGACACATGCTGGCGCCCCAGCACCAAGGCCCGGGCGCGTGCCAGCTTCAGCAGCGACAGCCCTGCGCGCGGGCTCAGGCCCAGCGCGAACCAGCGCCCGTCACGCGTGGCGGTGATGAGGGCCTGCAGGTAGTCGATCAGACTGTCGGCCACGTGGATCTCGTCTACGCGCGCCTGCCACTGCTGCCATTGCCCCGGCGTCATCACCGGCTGCAGGCTGGCCATGGCGCTGCGGCGATCCATGCCGGTCAGCAGCGAGCGCTCGGCAGCAGGGTCCGGGTAGCCCAGCGACAGCCTCATGGCAAAGCGGTCCAGTTGCGACTCGGGCAGGGGGTGAGTGCCCAGTTGCTCAGAGGGGTTTTGCGTGGCGATCACAAAGAAAGGCGAGGGCAGGGGGCGCGTCTCGCCCTCCACCGACACCTGGCGCTCTTCCATGGCTTCCAGCAAGGCGCTTTGGGTGCGGGGGCCGGCGCGGTTGATTTCGTCGGCCAGCAGCACCTGCGCGAACACCGGGCCGGGGTGGAAGACGAAAGCCTCTTTCTGGCGCTCGTACACGCTCACGCCGATCAGGTCGGACGGCAGCAGGTCGGAGGTGAACTGGATGCGCGAAAAGCTCAGGCCCAGGCTGCGCGAGAGGGCGTGCGAGAGGGTGGTTTTACCCACGCCTGGCACGTCTTCTATCAACAAATGGCCAGATGCCAGCAGGCAGATCACGCTGAGGGTGACCTGCTCGCGTTTGCCCACGATGATCGTGCTAACCTGATCAATGAGCTGAGTGATTTGCGAGCCCTTGACGGACATGGCGGCAGACGTGGCAGCGCCGGTGGGCATGACATGGATCGGGTCGTTTCGCAGCATGACGCGACATTACCTCAAACCCGCCCCCCCTGCGGACCAAAGCTGACCCATGGCTACCGGCTATTTTTCACACTCCGACTGTCTGGCTCACGATATGGGGGCCGGTCACCCCGAGTGTCCACAGCGCATCAAGGCCATCGAAGACCACCTGCGCGCGGTCGGCCTGGACGTGCTGATGCTGTCGCCCGACGTGCCGCTGGCCAGCAACACCGACCTGGCCCTGGCGCACGATCTCAACTATGTGTTGACGCTCGATGACTTCCTCCAGCACCTGGAAACCACGGGCGAAACCCGTGCGCTTGATCCGGACACCTGGGCCTGTCCGGCCACGCGGGCGGCAACCTGGCGGGCGGCTGGTGCGGCCATTGCCGCGACCGATGCCGTGATCGATGGCCAGCTTGACAACGCCTTCTGCGCCGTTCGCCCGCCCGGCCACCATGCCACCCACAACCAGACCATGGGTTTTTGCTTCTTCAACAACGTGGCTGTGGCTGCCCGTCATGCGCTCGACGTCCGGGGGCTCAAGCGTGTGGCGGTGGTGGATTTCGACGTGCACCATGGCAATGGCACGGAAGACATCCTGGCCGGCGACGACCGCGTGCTCATGGTCAGCTTCTTCCAGCATCCCTTCTATCCGTACAGCGGTGCCGAGGCGCATGCCGGCAACATGGTCAACGTGCCCGTGCCGGCCCGTGCCGACGGCAAGGTCATCCGCGATGTGGTCGAGAGCTACTGGCTCTATCGCCTGGAGGATTTCAAGCCGGAGATGATCTTCATCTCGGCGGGTTTCGACGCCCATCGCGAGGACGACCTCGGCGGCCTGGGCCTGGTCGAGGCCGATTACGCCTGGATCACGGCGAAAATCATGGATGTGGCGCGTCAGTATTCGAAAGGACGCATCGTGTCCTGCCTTGAAGGCGGCTACAACCTCAGCGCGCTGGCCCGCAGTGTGGCGGCCCATGTGCGCACCCTGATCGAAAACTGAGAACGTCTCCTTTACATACATGTCAGTGAGTACCGCTGCGGTCACCCATCCCATCACCTCTCAAGAACTGATTGAACTGCTCAACGGCTTGCAGCAGCGCTCAGCCCTGGCCGAAGCTGGCATCCTGCTGGGCTGTCTGGCCTTGTCATGGTTGCTCCTGCGCCTGTGGCGTGGGGCGCAGAGCGATCCGCACTCCGTGTGGTTTGGCCGTGTCATTGTGGACGGCGTGCTGTTCCCGGTGCTGGCACTGATGCTGGCGCTGGCCGCACGGCGGATGTTCATGGGCGTGTTGCCGCTGACGGTGTTCCGGCTGGTCATTCCGGTGCTGGCCTCGCTGGCCGTCATCCGCCTGACGGTCAAGGTCTTGAAGGTCGCCTTTCCGAAGTCGCAGACGGTGAGGGTGGTGGAGCGGACCGTCTCCTGGCTGGCCTGGATCGTCACGGTCCTGTGGGTGACGGGCATCATGCCCATGCTGCTGGGCGAACTGGAGGACATCACCTGGAAGATCGGCGCCACCGAGGTGAGCCTGCGCAACCTGATCGAAGGCTCGCTGACAGCCGTGCTGGTGCTGATCCTCAGCCTGAGCCTGTCTTCGGCCATCGAGGCACGCCTGCTCAAGGGCGCGACCGACAATCTGTCGCTGCGCAAGATCGCCGCCAATGCCATCCGCGCCATCTTGCTGTCGGTCGGCCTGATCATGGCCTTGTCGGCGGCCGGCATCGACCTGACAGCACTGTCTGTGCTGGGTGGTGCCGTGGGCGTGGGCCTGGGCTTTGGTCTGCAGAAGCTGGCGGCCAACTATGTCAGCGGCTTCGTGATCCTGGCCGAACGCAGCCTGCGCATTGGTGATCTGGTCAAGGTCGACAACTTCGAAGGCCGCATCACCGACATCAACACCCGCTACACCGTGCTGCGCTCGGCCTCCGGGCGCGAGTCCATCGTGCCCAATGAACTGCTGATCACCCAGCGCGTCGAGAACGCCTCCCTGGCTGACAACAAACTCATGCTGACCACCGTGGTGCAGGTGGGTTATGACACCGATCTGGCCCAGGTGATGCCGTTGCTGCGGGATGCGGTCGCCGCCGTGCCCCGGGTGGTGCAGGACCCGAGTGCGTCCGTCTACCTCAGCAATTTCGCCGCCGACGGCCTGGAGCTGACCATCGCCTTCTGGATCGGCGACCCGGAAAACGGCCAGATGGGCGCGCGCTCGGCCGTCAACCTGGCCATCCTCGAGGCGCTCAACCGCCTGGGCGTCGACATTCCGTATCCGCAGCGGGTCATGCACCATGTGAACGCCGCTTGAGGTATCCTCCGCCGCACGATGAGTTATCCCTTTCCTCTACCCGGCCGGGACAATTGGCCCTTCCTGGGCGTGCTCCTGCTGGTCTGTGGCGCAGCGTTCGCCTGGCAAGGACCCACGACGGCGGCCTTGCTGGCCCTCTCGGGCCTGATCGCCCATATGCTCTATTTCCGTGATCCTCCGCGTGCCGTGCCGGCGCAGGCGGGGGTGGTGCTTTCGCCTGCGGATGGCCGTGTCGTGCGCATCGAAAAGGCCCGTGACCCGTATGCCGACCGCGATGCCCTGCGCATCAGCGTGTTCATGAGCCTGTTCAACCTGCACGCCAACCGGGCGAGTGTCGACGGCGTGATCCGCCGGGTCGAGTACATCCCGGGGCAACTGGTGAGCACTGATCTGGACACCACCTCGCGTCGCCACGAGCGCAATGCCGTGGTGATCGAGTCCAACGGCCAGTTGGTGACGCTGGTGCAGGTGGCAGGCCTGATCGCCCACCGCATCCTGTGCTGGGTGAAGCCGGGCGACACGCTCACGCGCGGCCAGCGCTATGGCCTGATCCGCTTTGGCGCTCGTGTCGACGTCTACCTGCCGCCCAACGCGGTGCCCAAGGTGGCGCCTGGCGACAAGGTGTCGGCCACCACCACCATCCTGGCAACCCTGAACAAGGCTTGACTGTGCAACCTGTTTCCCAGAACGAGGCCGATCCGAACGGGGATCTGAGCCTGGATGACGCGGATGATCTGCCGCGTCCGCGCCGCAAAGGCATCTACATCCTGCCCAATCTGTTCACGCTGGCCGCCTTGTTTGGCGGTTTCTACGCCATCGTCATGGCCATGAATGGGCATTTCGACCAGGCTGCCGTGGGCATCTTCTGCGCCATGGTGCTCGATAGCCTGGACGGCCGTGTGGCCCGCATGACCAACACCCAGAGCGCCTTTGGCGAGCAGATGGACAGCCTGTCGGACATGGTGTCCTTCGGGGCGGCGCCGGCCTTGATCGTCTACGAATGGGCGCTCAAGGACATGGGCAAGCTCGGCTGGATCGCGGCCTTTGTGTACTGCTCGGGCGCTGCCTTGCGCCTGGCGCGCTTCAACACCAACATCGCCGTGGTGGACAAGCGCTTCTTCCAGGGCCTGCCCAGCCCAGCCGCCGCCGCCTTGGTGATGGGCCTGATCTGGGTTGTGACCGACCTGGGTGAAACCGCTCGCTCGCTGCATGGCATGGTCTGGCTCGCTTGTGGCTTCACGCTGTATGCCGGGCTGACCATGGTGACCAACATCCCGTTCTACAGCTTCAAGGACGTCAACTTCCGCCGCACCGTGCCCTTCATCTCGATCGTGGCCATTGCGCTGGGGATCGCCGTGATCACCATCCACCCGCCCATCGTGCTGTTCGGCATCTTCGTGTTCTACGGTTTGTCGGGCTATGGCGTGTATGTGTGGAAGCGCATGCAGGGCAAGCGCGTGAGCGTGATCTCCACCTCGACCGACGAGCCCGAAGAGGCTGGCCTGCATCGCTGATCGCGATTTCCTGGGCGTCCTTGGCGCTTCTTTGGCGTTATACCTGCATCGCAGCCTGGGGCGGCATGTTATATTGCCCAGCATGAAAATGTTCAACGCATCGCTGCTACTACTGCTAGGAGTGCCCCGGGCGCGTTGATCGCTATCGTCTGTACACAAGTACCCTTTGCATCACGGCCCGCCAAGCGCTTCTTGCGGGCCGTTTTGTTTGGATGGAAGAAATCTGCGGCCCCATCGAGAAACTCACCTGGCCGACTTCTGTCCCACGGAGACCACCATGACCGACAAGCTCATCATCTTCGACACCACCTTGCGCGACGGCGAACAGTCGCCCGGCGCTTCCATGACGCGCGAAGAAAAGCTGCGCATCGCCCGCCAGCTGGAGCGCCTGAAGGTCGACGTGATCGAGGCCGGTTTTGCGGCTTCTTCCAATGGCGATTTCGAGGCCATCAAGTCGATAGCCGACGTCATCAAGGACTCGACTGTGTGCTCGCTGGCTCGTGCCAACGACCGCGACATCAGCCGCGCCGCCGAAGCGCTCAAGGGGGCCAACTCCTGGCGCATCCACACCTTCATTGCGACCAGTGCGCTGCACATGGAAAAGAAGCTGCGCATGTCGCCCGAGCAGGTGCTGGAGCAGGCCAAGCTCTCAGTGCGCTTTGCCCGCAACCTCACCGGTGATGTCGAATTCTCGGCCGAAGACGGCTACCGCTCCGACATCGACTACCTGGCCCGCGTCTGCGAGGCCGTGATCAACGAGGGCGCCACCACGATCAACATCCCCGACACCGTGGGCTACGCCATCCCCGAGCTCTATGGCAATTTCATCCGTGAACTGCGCCAGAAGGTGCCCAACTCCGACAAGGCCATCTGGTCGGTGCACTGCCACAACGACCTGGGCATGGCTGTTGCCAACTCGCTGGCCGGCGTGAAGATCGGCGGTGCGCGCCAAGTCGAATGCACGATCAACGGCCTGGGCGAGCGCGCTGGCAATTGCGCGCTGGAAGAAGTCGTGATGTCGGTCAAGACACGCCGCGACTACTTCGGTCTGGACGTGGACATCGACACCAAGCAGATCATGCCGGCCTCGCGCCTGGTCTCGCAGACCACCGGTTTCGTCGTGCAGCCCAACAAGGCCGTCGTGGGCGCCAATGCCTTCGCGCACGCTTCGGGCATCCATCAGGACGGCGTGCTCAAGGCCCGCGACACCTACGAGATCATGCGCGCCGAGGACGTGGGCTGGGCTGCCAACAAGATCGTGCTGGGTAAGCTCTCTGGCCGCAACGCATTCAAGCAGCGCCTGCAAGACCTCGGCATCGACCTGGATTCGGAAGCCGAAGTCAACGCGGCGTTCGCCAAGTTCAAGGAGCTGGCTGACCGCAAGAGCGAGATCTTCGACGAAGACATCATCGCGCTGGTGGGTGATGAAAGTGTCACGAACGAGCACGAGCATTACCGGCTGGTGGCGCTGTCGCAGCGTTCCGAGACGGGCGAGCGTCCGCACGCCAGCATCGTCTTTGCTGCCGGGGAGCAGGAACACCGCTCGGAGAGCGATGGTAATGGCCCGGTGGACGCCAGTTTGAAGGCAATCGAGGCTGTCGTGAAAAGTGGCGCGGAAATCGTCCTCTACTCGGTGAATGCGATCACGTCCGGAAGCACAGAATCACAAGGGGAGGTGACAGTTCGTCTGCAGCATGGCGGCCGAGTTGTCAATGGGGTCGGAGCCGACCCGGACATCGTTGTGGCGTCAGCCAAAGCCTATCTTTCTGCGTTGAACAAGCTTCACAGCAAGGCGGAGAGGGTCGCGGCACAGGGTTGACCCGCACAACGGTGGTCTGATTGGCCAGACCACTTGATAAAGGACGCGTAAGTCTTTGATCTTGCGCGTTTTTTTATTACACTTGCGTGAAGACGAAAGGGCTGTACCGTGGCGTGCTCGAAATTGAAGAAAAACTGGCTGGTTGTTGCACTTGTTTCCGTGCTGTCCTTTTCGGTCGGCACGTCGGTTGAAGCCGCCACCAAGAGCTGTACGTCCACTGCTACCAAGGCCTGCAAGAAGGGCAAGAAGTCGCACCGTCACGCCAAGTCCCATGCGCGCGCCAGCGGCGCCAGCGCCATCCGCACGGCCTCTGATGATGGCAGCGAACCCGCCAAGCTGACGCCCGTCTCGATCAATGCCGCCAATGTTGTCAAGCCGTCGACCAATATGGTCGCCGCTTCCAGCGCTTCCGGCTCGTCGTTCGGCCAGCTCTATGGTCTGCACCACACGCAAGACCCGCTCGATCTGAAGTCCAGTGTGGCCCTGGTGGTGGACCAGGACACCAATGAAGTCCTGTTCGCCAAGAACCCTGAAGCCGTCCTGCCCATTGCTTCGCTGACCAAGTTGATGACCGCCATGGTCATGGTCGAAGCCAAGCTGGACATGGACGAGGCCATCACGGTCACGTCGGAAGATGTGGACACCGAGAAGAACAGCAGCTCGCGTCTGGCTGTCGGCGCCACGCTGACCCGCGGCGAGTTGCTGCATCTGGCGCTGATGTCGTCTGAGAACCGCGCGGCGCATGCCTTGGGCCGCACTTTCCCGGGTGGCCTGCCAACCTTTGTGGTGGCGATGAACGCCAAGGCCCGCTCGCTGGGCATGGCAGACACACACTATGTCGACCCGACCGGGCTCAACAGCGGCAACCAGTCCAGTGCCAAGGATCTGGCTGCCCTGGTGAAGGCGGCATACCAGCAGCCGCTGATCCGTGAGCTGTCTACCTCGCATGAGTATGCGGTGCGCCTGGGGCGTCGTCAGGTCCAGTTCCACAACACCAACAGCCTGGTGCGCAACCCGGCCTGGGACATCGGTCTGCAAAAGACGGGCTACATCGTCGAGGCCGGTCGCTGCCTGGTGATGCAGGCCAAGATGGCCGGCCGCAAGTTCATCATGGTGTTCCTGGATTCGACCGGCAAATACTCTCGCCAGGCGGATGCCGAGCGCGTGCGCCGCTGGATCGAGTCGGCCACGCAAAAGGGTGCGATCAGCAGCCTGCCCCAGCACAACAAGGTCACGTCCTGAACTGCTGAGCCATAACTGAGCCTCTTTGCCGGCTGCATTCACCGGCCATGAAAAAAGCACCTCGAAAGGTGCTTTTTTATTTTGGGACCTGGCCGGTTCAGGGCCGGATCCAGCCCAGGCTGCCAGAAATGCGCTGGGCGGTGTTCTTCAGTGCCTCGCCCCATTCGGGGCTGATACGGGCGACCGGTGCGTTGAGCGCCAGGCTGGCGGTCACGCGGCCCTGGTCGTCCCAGATCGGGGCGGCAGCCAGTTGCAGCGAAGGGTCTTGGCCTTCACCTTCTTGGGCCAGACCGCTTTGACGGATCTGGCTGAGCTCGGCCGACAGGCCAGGGTGCCCGTTGGACAGCGATTGCAGGTTGGAGCCCGAATCGTTGAGCAGCAGGATCTTGCCGGCGGCGCTGCTGGTCAGCGGCACACGCAGACCCATCACACGGGTGACCTGCACGCCATTGCGCTCGGACACCGTGCGCTCGATGCACAAAGCGTCGTCTTCCTGGCGGACAAACAGGGAAACGGGGTGACCGGTCAGGCGGTGGAGTTCCTGCATGGGACGCACAGCCAGCTCGCGCACGTCCAGGCGTGCACGCACGAGATTGCCCAACTCAAGCAGGCGCAGGCCGAGGCGGTAACTGCCGGGGCCAGAACGCTCGACCATGCCGCCAACGGCGAGGTCATTGAGGATGCGGTGGGCGGTGGAGGGGTGGAGACCGGTTTGTTCGCTGATCAATTTCAGAGAAACCGCATCTCCGTCACGCGCCAGCGTGTCCAGCAGACTGAACATTCTGCTGAGAACCTGGATCGAAGTGGAAGCTGATTTGACGTCGCTCATCGGGATTTTCCTCCGTGAGAGGAGATTTTGAAAGGTGAGATCCCTCCTCAATCGGCGAAATAATCGGTGTCTTGAGCACATTTCCACCCGTCTGCCCCGTCGTTTTCGGCATTTCATAACGCCCATGACCAATTACAGACTTGATGTGCAACTTTTGCGCACTTTGCGCAGCCGTCCCTTTTTCTTGGCTCGCATCCCTATCCGTCACTTGATCGGCATCCTGGCACTCGGTCTGGCCTTCATCGCCAGCGCGCAACCCAGCTCGACGGACAAGGCGGCATCGTCATCCGCTGCCGCTTCGACGACCGCCGCGTCAACAAGCGCATCGGCTGCTTCGGCACCCGTGCGCAAGTGGTTGTCACCCGTCCCGCGTGTCTTCGGGCGCATGGGTGTCAAGGATCTGGGCCTTGTCATCAACACGGACGACCCCTATTCGGTGCAGGTCGGTGAATACTACGCCCGGGCCCGTCGGATACCGGAAGAGCAGATCTTGCGCGTGAGCCTGCCGGTGAAGGCCGGCCTGACGCCTGCGGAGTTCGCGGACTTCTCGAAGAAGGTGGATGCTTTCTACGGCAACAAGGTTCAGGGCCTGGCCCTGGCATGGAGGCAGCCTTTCAGCGTGGACTGCAACTCGATTACCGGGGCGCTGGCCTTGGGTTATGACGGGCGACTGTGCAGCGAGGACTGCCGAAAGCCAGGCCATAAGAGCCGGCTATCGTCCTACTTTGGCTCTATCTCGACCAGCCCCTATAAAGATCACCACATGCGCCTGGGCATGCTGCTGGCCGCCAAGGACGTGGAGGGCGCCAAGGCCATGATCGACCGTGGCGTGCGGTCTGATGGCACGCTGGGCCTGCGTGGTGCGCCGCCCGTGGACGTGCACTACGTCACGACGTCCGATGAGGTGCGCAGCGTGCGCCAGATTTTCTTTCCGCCCGCTGGGCCCGAGCCCAGGGTGGGGATCAATGTCTTCCTGGACCAGGCCGAGGCCTTGCGCAATGTTGACCGCGTGCTGATCTATATGACTGGCCGGGCCACGGTGGACGGGCTCGACACGGTTGGCTTCGTGCCTGGTGCGCTGGCAGATCACCTGACCTCGTTTGGAGGCAAGCTGGATGACTCGTTCGGCCAGATGAATGTGCTGTCCTGGATCGAGGCCGGCGCGACCGCCAGCTATGGCACGGTCAGCGAGCCCTGCGCCCACTTCCAGAAGTTTCCCAACCCGCAGGTGCTTTTGCTTTACTACATTCAGGGCGCAACCGCACTGGAGGCCTACTGGAAGAGCGTGGCGTGGCCGCAGCAGGGCCTGTTCGTGGGTGAACCCTTGGCTGCACCTTACGGTCGCTGAGGGGCGCGCTGGCCTGTTCAGCGCAGCAAGCCCCAACAAACCTGTCTGGCGACCCACCACTTGCGCATGGGCGTCAGCACGATCCGCTCGTGCAGCACACGGTCATTTTGCTGCGCGATTTCGTCGATCAGGCGCAGGTGCAGGTGGGCAAGCACGCGCAGCGGCAGCAAGGCGCGTGCTTCTTGTGCAGGGAGAGTTTGGCAGCCATCCAGCGCTTTGCGCAGGCTCCCTGCGGCCTGTTGATGCAGGTGTGTCAGCAAGGCGGGCCAACCCGGCGGGACCTGTGCAGCGACAGGCTTGCTCAATTGATGCGCCTTGACGTCATGAGCCTGAAGCACGTCGATGCCGACCTGAACCCAGCCCGCTCGAGCATCCTGCCCCAGGCGCGCCAGTTGATGCGCCTGCCGCAGACCCCATCCCAACTGGCGAGCGCATTGCCTTGCCCCGTCGCTGCTGGCACCCAGCAGACAGGCCGCGCCTTCGCAAGCTGCACCCGTGGTCTGCTGGGCATGGCGCTGCCAGCTGACGTCGTCCAGCCAGCGCGTCTGGTGGACCAGGTTCAGCAGGCCTTCCAGCTGGCTGGTCCACAAAGGCCAGTCTGGCAATGTTGCTGGCGATGAAACGGCATCGGTCGCCAGCAAGCCCTTGACGACCGGGTGGTGAGGCTGCCCTTGAGCGGTGTCGCGTACCTCTTGCAACCACCAACGCAGTTTCGTTTCCGCCACGCCAGGGTCATGGATCTTGAAGGGGATCTGGGCGGTTTCGTGCCACCATTGAAGCCAAAGAAGCAGGGTGGGGCGCCCAGGAGCCGGTACACAGGCCAGCGCGTAATAGAGGCTGCTACCAGGGCGCGGATAAACGTCGGAAGAAGAGGGCAAGGAGCTTGAATTCATGACTTTGGGCGGGACGCAGACGGTATTGTCTCAATAGCTGAATTGACAGACCGCAAATGAGGCGCCTACATTACTGACCCGCGAGTCAGTTATTCTGACATCGCTCGATTTCACCAATATCGCGATATGAAACTCACTGCGCGCCGCTTGTCGGCGGTCATGGTCTCGGCCACGTCCATCCTGATGTTGACTCTGGCTGGCTGCAGCAAAGAGGCTCCGCCGCCCACGCCAGAGCGTGCCGTGCGCACCCTGATGGTGTCGGAGACCGGCGGTGTGCTGGAGCGTGAATTCTCGGCCGACATCCGCGCGCGCACCGAATCCAAACTGGGTTTCCGGGTGCCGGGCAAGGTGGCTCGCCGCTTGGTGGAGCTTGGGCAGGCGGTGCGCCCAGGCCAGGTGCTGGGCCAGCTCGATCCGCAGGACCTGCGCCTGGAGCAAGATGCGGCCCGCGCCGGTCTGGCGGCCGCAGAGGCCAATGCCGCGCAGGCCAGCGCCGACCTCAAGCGCTTCACTGAGTTGAAAGCGCAAGGTTTCATCAGCGAAGCCGAGCTGGACCGCCACGTCACCATCGCCAAGACGGCTGAGGCCAGCTTGCGTCAGGCGCGTGCCCAGGCTGGCGTGCAGAGCAACCAGGCCAGCTATGCGGCCCTGGTCGCCGATGCCGCTGGTGTGATCACCGCGGTGGACATGGAGCCCGGGCAGGTGGTCAATGCCGGTCTGCCTGTGTTGACCTTGGCACATGACGGCCCGCGCGACGCCGTGTTTGCGGTGCCAGAAGACCTCGGGCAGGCCGTGCGCGGCCTGGTTGGCAAGAAGGATGCAATCAAGGTGCGTCGTTGGGGCAGCAGTGAATGGGTGCCGGCCACGGTGCGCGAAGTGGCTGCTTCCGCCGACCCCATGACGCGTACCTTTCTGGCAAAGGCCGATGTAGGCAAGAGCGGTTTCGAGCTGGGGCAGTCGGCCAGCGTGGCGTTCAATATGCCGGTGCGCGTGGCAGGCGGCGTGCGCATTCCCCTGTATGCGCTGGCCGAGCGTGATGGCCAGTCCATCGTCTGGGTGCTGGACGACAAGTCCATGACCGTCAAACCGCAAGCCGTGGTCACGGCTGATGTGACCGGCAACGTCATCCTGATCGCGCGTGGCCTCTCTCCCGGCCAGGAGATCGTCACGGCCGGTGTGCATGCGCTCAATCCGGGTCAGAAGGTGCACCGCTATCAGGCTGCGGGCGCACAGCCCGGGGCCAGCGGCGCCACTGCCGCGTTGCCGGCGAAGCAGTTCTGATCGGCAGGGAGCGCGTCTTGAGCAATCACAAGCCAGATGCCTCACACGAGGCGCCGCACGCATGGCCGCAAGGCCATCGCTTCAATGTGTCCCGCTGGGCGCTGGAGCACCCCGCACTGACGCGCTACCTCATGGTGGTGCTGATGCTGCTGGGCATGGCTTCCTACTTCCAGCTGGGTCAGGATGAGGACCCGCCTTTTGCCTTCCGCGTCATGGTGGTGCGGGCCTACTGGCCGGGCACCACCGCCCAGCAGATGGCCGAGCAGGTGACCGACAAGATCGAGCGCACGCTGCAGGAAGTGCCTTACGCGGACAAGATCCAGTCCTACACCAAGCCGGGCGAGTCCTTCACCATGTTCATGGTCAAGGATTCCTCGCCGCCCAAGGAGATCCCCAACCTTTGGTACCAGGTGCGCAAGAAGGTGGGCGACATGCGCTCTACCTTGCCGCAAGGCGTGATCGGGCCCTTCTACAACGATGAGTTCGGTGACGTCTACGGCTCGATCTACGCCCTGTCGACCGATGGCTTCTCGCCGGAAGAGCTGCGCCAGTTCGCGGACCGTGCGCGTTCCGAGCTGCTGCGAGTGCCGGGCGTGGCCAAGGTCGACCTGTTCGGTGTGCAGGCCGAGAAGATCTTCCTGGAGATTCCGCAGTTCAAGCTGGCGCAGCTGGGCCTGGACCTTCAGCAGGTGATCCAGCAGCTCAATGCGCAAAATGGCGTCGAGGGCGCGGGTGTGTACGCGGGCGACCGCGGCAATGTGCAGATGCGGGTCAACGGCGCCTTCCAGAACGTGGAGCAGATCCGCCAGATGCCCTTGCGGATCACCAACCCTCAGACAGGGCAGGCGCGCACCTTCCGCCTGGGCGACATCGCCACCATCCGTCGTGGCTATGAAGACCCGCCCGTCACCAAGGTGCGCCATCACGGCAAGAGCGTGGTCGCGCTGGGCATCTCGATGGCCAAGGGCGGCGACATCATCGAGCTGGGCAAGAACCTGTCGGCTGCCACACAGCGCATCCAGGCCGATCTGCCTATCGGCATCGAGCTTGACCAGATCCAGAACCAGCCCCAGGCTGTGGTCACGTCGGTAGGCGAGTTCGTGCATGCGCTGGTGGAGGCCGTGGTCGTTGTGCTGGCCGTGAGCTTCCTGAGCCTGGGCCTGCACACCAAGCCCTTGCGCCTGGACATCTGGCCCGGCCTGGTCGTGGCCATCACGATCCCACTGGTGCTCTCGGTCACCTTCCTGGTCATGGACCTCTGGGGCGTGGGCCTGCACAAGATCTCGCTGGGCGCCTTGATCATCGCGCTGGGCCTACTGGTGGACGATGCCATCATCGCGGTCGAGATGATGGTGCACAAGCTGGAAGAGGGCTATGACAAGATGCGTGCGGCCACGGCGGCCTACGACATCACGGCCATGCCCATGCTCACCGGCACATTGATCACCGCCGCAGGCTTTCTGCCGATTGGCATGGCCAACTCGGCGGTGGGCGAGTACACCTTCGCGATCTTCGCGGTGACGGCGGCCGCCTTGCTGATCTCCTGGGTGGTGTCCGTCTACTTTGTGCCCTATCTGGGTCAATGGCTGCTGCGCACCAAGCCCAAGTTCAAGGCCAGCGAAGGCGACAACAGCGTGCACGTCGACCTCTACGACACGCCGTTCTACACGCGCTTCAAGGCCCTGGTGAACTGGTGCGTGGGCCACCGCTGGGTCACGATCGCCATCACCTTGTCGGCACTCTTGCTGGGCTTTGTCGGTATGGGCAAGGTTCAGCAGCAGTTCTTCCCGGATTCAAGTCGCCGCGAAATCATCGTGGACTTGTGGCTGCCTGAAGGCAGCAGCTTCGACACGACCGAGGCCATCGCCCGTCGCTTCGAGGCTCGCATGATGAAAGAGCCCGGCGTGAAGGCCGTGAGCTCGTGGATCGGTTCGGGCTTGCCGCGCTTTTACCTGCCTATGGACCAGATCTTCCCGCAGAGCAACGTGAGCCAGGTCGTCGTGCTGCCTGAAGATGCTGTCATGCGCGAGAAGATCCGCCACAAGCTGCCCGAGATCCTGGCCACCGAGTTCCCCGAAGTGCGCACGCGTGTGAAGCTGCTGCCCAACGGGCCGCCCGTGCCGTATCCCGTGCAATTCCGCATTGTGGGTGAAGACGTGGCCACGCTGCGCCACTGGGCCGAAGAGGCCAAGACGCTGATGCGAGCCCATCCCGACATGCGGGGCATCAACGACAACTGGAACGAGTCCATCAAGGCCATCCGCTTGAGCGTGGACCAGGACAAGGCCCGTGCCATGGGCGTGACGACACAGTCGATCGCTCAAGCCAGTGCCGTGCTGACCTCTGGTGCCACGGTGGGCCAGTACCGCGAGGGCGATCGCCTGATCGACATCGCCCTGCGCTCGCCCCAGTCCGAACGCGAAACCCTGGGCGCGCTGGACAACGCCTACGTGCCCACAGCCTCCGGTCGCATGGTGCCCGTGCTGCAGGTGGCCAAGCCCAAGCTGGTCTGGGAGCCTGGTGTCCTGTGGCGTGAAGGGCGGCATTTCGCCATCACCGTGCAGGGCGATGTGCGCGAGGGTATCCAGGGCCCGACCGTCAGCCAGGTGCTGTGGCCCAGGATGAAGGAGTTGGAAGCCAAGATGCCGGCGGGCTACCACGTGCAACTGGCCGGTACCGCCGAGGAAAGCAGCAAGGGGCAGGGCTCGATCTTCGCCAACGTGCCGGCCATGCTCTTCATCATCTTCACGCTGCTGATGTTGCAGTTGCAGAGCTTCTCACGTGCCATGCTGGTCTTCCTGACCGGCCCGATGGGGATCGCTGGCGTGGCCATGGCCCTGCTGGCGCTGGATCGTCCCTTTGGTTTCGTGGCGATGCTGGGCGTGATCGCGCTGATGGGCATGATCATGCGCAACTCGGTGATCCTGATCGACCAAATCGAGCAGGATCGCGCTCGAGGCATTCCCGCCTGGGACGCCATCGTGGGTGCAGCGGTTCGCCGCTTCCGCCCGATCGTGCTGACGGCCGCCGCCGCCGTGCTGGCCATGATCCCGCTGACCCGCAGCGCATTCTGGGGCCCGATGGCGGTGGCCATCATGGGCGGCCTGATCGTGGCCACCTTGCTGACCCTCTTGGCCTTGCCGGCGATGTACGCGGCCTGGTTCAGGGTTCGTCGCCCCTCAGCGGCTGCCTGAGTGGCAAAAAGAGGGCGATATTGTCTTTGGCGTACCCAGGTGCAAAAATGACAAGCGGTCCAGAAGGGCCGCATTCTTGGATTGCCCACTTGGATGGAGGCTTCTTCTTCGCTGGCGGCGGGATAAGTACGCCGATAGCGCGTTCAAACGCTTCGCCGCTTTCATCGGCGTCCAGTTCCTACGCCATTTTCACGAAACGGTCGGATTGCTCCGCACCACTCGTCTTGGTGGCCCGCTTCTTGGGGGTGCTCGGCTTCAGCTTTTTTGCTGCCATTTGCAGTCACCTTTCTTCGGCGGTGCGCGTTCTCAGCATGCAACTGATTGATAGGTCAAGCGCTTGCCCACCACGCCAAGCAAGAGAATGTCCGCGCGCTTTGCGTCATCAATCCCGTTAGCGGCACGGTTGCTATAGCGGAAATCGAACTCTGTCAAATAGCGATTAAGGTGCTGGTGGCCGCAGTGTTGATACAGGCCCTTCATGCCGCGCTTGAACACCGAGAAGAAACCTTCGATGGTGTTGGTGTGGATGGCGCGTCAACCTTCGACACGTATTCGCCTTGGCCGTGGCGGGTGAAGCCGTGGTCAGCAAAGTACTTGCCGACGCTGTTGTACTGGCCCGCGTCGTCCGTCATAACGCGCGCCTCTGGGCTAATGTGTTCTCGCATGAGAGGAATGAGCCTGGTGGCCTTGAGATCGTCCATTACGATGCTGCGTGCCTTGATCTACTCCCGATCAATCCACCACGCAGACCGCTACCTGTTGGGTGGCCGTGCCCCCCCCATGGCCGCTACGCCTATGTGACCAATGCCGGCAGCGGCATGGTCAGCAGCCACAGCATCGTGCCGTCCACCGGCAAGATCGCCTTGCTTGAAGCGGCAGCGGCCAACACCGGCGCCGGCTCCAAGCCCATCGACGCCAGCGTGTCTGCTGACGGCCACCATCTGTAGGTGTTGGGCGCCGGCAGCCTGGCCATCAGCTCGTTCGAGGTCCACCACGATGGCTCGCTGAGCGCGGGCCCGATGGCCTCAGGCCTGCCTGCCGGCACGGTCGGCCTGGCTGCCAACTGAGGACGGCTCAGGGCTTGCGTCTCATCACCCTGCGCCCCAGGCCCAACCCCAGCAGGACCAGGGACCACAGTGGCAGGGGCGCGTCGGCATCGCTGGGCGTGGGCGTCCCTGCCACCGTCGTAGCGGTACCGACACGCGCCGTGGCCACGGCGGCTCCGCCGGATGTGGTGGTCACCACCGAGCTCAGCAGGGTGCCATTGGCGGGCGCCGGCGAGGCCGAGACCAGCGCCGTGAATTGCAGGGTCTTGCTGGCACCGGGCGCCAGACTCAGGCCCAGCCAGACGATGTCCTGGCCGGCCGCACAAGGGAACATAGTGTTGTTGCCATTGAAGTTGGAACAGGCCCCGCCGCCGGCTTGCGCCGCAGAACTCACCGAGGTGCTGTTGGGGATGCTGGCCCGGATGTTCAGGCTATTGTTCGTCAGCGAGCCGTAATTGATGTTGCCCGCGTTGTACACGGTGATGCCGTAGGTCACGGACTGCCCCGCCTGAACAGGGTCCGGCGTGGCGCTCACAGAGATTCTCAGGGCGTCCGTGCTGGCAACGGTGGTATTGACGCTGGAGCGGCTGTAGCTTTGCAGGCTGCTGGCGTCCAGCAGCTCGGCTGATGCGGCTACCACGGCCCCGGTGCTGGATGGTGCCGTTACGGTGAGCGCAACCGAATCGGCCTGCCCTGGCGACAGGACACCCAGGTTCCAGCTCACCGTGCCGTTCGTCAGCACCCCACCCGCCGTTGCCGAGACAAACGACGTACCCGCAGGCAGCGCCATCGACAAGGCCGACATGGGTGTCGTGGTGCTGCCACTGTTGCCATACGTGAGGGTGTAGGTGTAGCTGGCGCCTGCCGTCACCTGCTCGGGCGAGCTCAGCAGCAGGGTTGCTTGCGGCGCCCCCACCAGTGCGAGCCCGCTTGCCGCCCCACCCGCTGCACCACCGGAATCAGCACTCACCACAGTGGTCAGCAAGGTGCCGCTGCTGGGCACCGGCGAGGCGCTCACCAGGGCCGAGTAGTGCAAGGTGATGCTGGCACCCGGCGCCAGCCCCAGCCCCAGCCAGACAATGTCCTGACCCGCCGTGCATGGGAACACGGTGTTGTTGCCACTGAACTTGGAACAGGCCCCACCGCCCGCCTGGGCCGCCGACACCACCGTGGTGTTGTTGGGGATGCTCGCCCGGACGTTCAGGCTGTTGCAGCAGTTGGATCCGTAGGTGACATTGCCCGTGTTGGACAGCGTGATGTCGTAGGTCACGACCTGCCCCGGCTGCACCGGGTCCGGCGTTGCGCTGACGGCGATCTGCAAGCCGTCTGTGCTGGCTACGGTGGTGTTGACGCTGGAGCGGCTGTAGCTCTGCGAGGTGGCGGTGTCGATGACTTCTGCGGTGGCCGCAATCACCGCCCCGGCGCTGGAGGGGCCGGTGACGGTGAGTGCAACCGCGTCGGCCTGCCCGGGTGCCAGCGTACTGGCGTTCCAGCTCACCACCCCGCCACTCAGCATGCCGCCGGCCGTGGCCGAGACAAACGAGGTGCCGGCGGGAAGGGGCATCGACAATTGCGTGCCGACCGTGGTGCTGCCGCTGTTGGCATAAGTCAGGGTGTAGGTATAGCTGGTGCCTGCTTTCACCTGCCCGGGTGCACTCAACAGCAGGGTCGGTTGCGGGGCCCCCACCAGTGCGAGCCCGGTTGCCGCGCCACCCGCCGCGCCGCCGGAATCGGCGCTAACCACGGTCGCCAGCAAGGTGCCATTGCTGGGTGCCGATGAGGTGTTCACCAGCGCCGAGAAATGGAAGTTGACGCTGGCACCGGCCGCCAGCCCCATGCCTGACCAGACGATGTCCTGCCCCGGTGTGCACGGGAATACGGCGGCGCTGCCACTGACGTTCGAACAACTACCGCCGCCGGCCTGGGCCGCCGACACCACCATGGTGTTGTTGGGCACACTGGCCCGGATGTTCAGGCTGTTGCAGCAGTTGGATCCGTAGGTGACATTGCCCGTGTTGGACAGCGTGATGTCGTAGGTCACGGCCTGCCCCGGCTGCACCGGGTCCGGCATGGCACTGACGGCGATCTGCAAGGCGTCCTTGCTGGCAACGGTGGTGTTCACGCTGGAGCGGCTGTAGCTCTGCGAGGTGGCGGTGTCGACGACTTCTGCCGTGGCCGCAATCACCGCCCCGGCGCTGGAAGGCGCGGTGACGGTGAGCGCAACCGAGTCGGCCTGCCCGGGTGCCAGCGTACTGGCGTTCCAGCTCACCACCCCGCCACTCAGCATGCCGCCGGCCGTGGCCGAGACAAACGAGGTGCCGGCGGGAAGCGGCATCGACAATTGCGTGCTGACCGTGGTGCTGCCGCTGTTGGCATAAGCCAGGGTGTAGGTGTAGCTGGCGCCTGCCGTCACCTGTTCAGGTGCCGTCAAAGACAAGGTCGGCTGGGCTGCCCCGACCAGCGCCTGACCGATGGCGCCGCCGCTGGCAGCACCACCGGAGTCGGACGTCACCACCGTCGTGAGCGCGGTGCCATTGCTCGGTGCCGGCGAGGCGTTCACCTGCGCCGAGAAATGGAAGTTGACGCTGGCACCGAGTGCCAGCCCCATGCCCGACCAGACGATGTCCTGCCCTGGCGTGCACGGGAACACCGAGCTGCCATTGACGTTCGAACAGCTACCGCCGCCGGCCTGGGCCGCCGACACCACCGTGGTGTTGTTGGGCACGCTGGCCCGGATGTTCAGGCTGTTGCAGCAGTTGGATCCGTAGGTGAAGTTGCCTGTGTTGGACGCCGTGATGTCATAGGTCACTACCTGCCCGGGCTGCACCGGGTCCGGCGTGGCGCTGACGGCCATTTGCAGCGCATCGGTGGTTGCCACCGTGCTGACGGCATCGGCCTGCGCATAGATGGTCGTGCCCGCTGCATTCTGCAACTGGGTATGGCCGATGAGCAAATTGCCCGCCACCACCGAGGCGCCCAACTGCAGCGTGATCCACTGCTGTCCCGCCGAGTTGGCACCCAGGTTCACCAGATTCCACCTCACCACGCCATTGCTGGTGCTACTGCCCGCAGAGGTGGCGATCACACTCACGCCGGCCGGCACCGTGAAGGCCAGCGTGGCCGATGCGCTCGATACCGCCGTGTTGCTGTAGTTGAGCAGGTACTGGACGGTGCTCCCCACCAGCACATTGGAGGCCGACGAAACCAAGTTCAGGCTCAGACCCCCCTCACTGCGCACCACGGTCTGCACGTTGGCCGTGGGCGCGTTCACGTCATTGGTGGAGATGGTGGACGTCAGTGCCGTGCCATCTGCGGGCGCCGCCGTGGCGCTCACCGTGAACGAAAAATGCAGCGTGATGCTGGCGCCGGGGCTCAGATGCAAGCCCGACCACACGATGCTTTGACCCGAGGTGCAGGGGAAGACGTTGTTCTGACTGGAGCATGCGCCGCCGCCGGCTTGTGCCGCCGACACCGCCGAGGCGCCACCGGGCACGGTCGCGTAGACGGTGAGGGCGTTGTTGGCCAGCGAGCCGTAATTGGTGGTCCCGATATTGGACACCACGATGGTGTAGGTGTTGGTTTGGCCGGCGGCAACGGTACTGCTGCTCTGGCTGACACCGATCAATAGTGGCAAGGCTGCGCGGGCCGGCTGGGCCCAGACCAGGACCATGAACAGGACGAGTGCCCATGAGAGCCAGGCCATGGCGGCCCGGGGTTGACTGCTGTTCATCTCACGACACCTGTTGCCGCTTCATGCCAGACCCTCAGCGCGTCTGCCACCCTGGAGGGTGTCCTGGAAGGTCGTTGGAGTGCAGGTTGCGAACGCGCTGTGCCGGTTATAGACCACGGACATCACAGGACTGTGACATTGCCCGATGGCAGATCGAGGGCAGGCGCCTTCGATTCCCAGTGGCTCAGCCGTGTTGGTCTGGCACGCGCTCGATGTGCCGGTCCGGCACCAGCCAGATCAGGGCAGCAAACACATAGAGGCTTTGCGCCACCCATGGCATGAGGAACGATGCCCCCATGCCGGCTATGTAGATGAGCGGCGAGAGCTTGCCCTTCCAGTCCGCACCGACAGCGCGCTTGAGCAGGGAGTGCGGGCCCTCGATGGCGATGATGCTGCTTTGCAGCAGGTAGAGTAGGCGATGGCCGCCATCAGCAGCACGAAGCCATAGGCTGCGCAGGGCAAGGCGGCAAAGTGGTTCTCGCCCATCCAGCCGGTGGCAAAGGGCAGCAGAGACAGCCAGAACAGCGGGTTCAGATTGGCCCAGAGCACGCCGCCGGCCACATGCCTGGCCGCATGCCTCAGATGATGGTGGTTGTTCCAGTAGATGCCCACGTAGACGAAGCTCAGGACATGGCTCAGGAACACCGGCAGCAGCGGTGCCAGGGCGACGAAGTCGCTGCCACGCGGCACCTTCATCTCCAGCACCATGATGGTGGTGATGATGGCCAGCACGCCATCGCTGAATGCTTCAAGTCGGCTCTTGCCCATATGCCCCCCGACCGGCATCAGCCCGCGTGCATGACGCTGCGACGCAGCTTGCCGCCCACCCGCTCGTTCCTTGCCGCCAACCGAGCCACGCGGCTTGTTCCAGTAGGCGATGAGCGGCCCGCCGACCAGGGCGCTCAATCGCGCAATGACGCCCTGGGTCTTGGCAAACAGAACGGGCGGTTGCTTGATCTTTCGTTCCGTGGCCTTTGAAGGGCGATATTGTCTTTGGCGTACCTAGGTGCAGAAATGACAAGCGGCCCTGAAGGGCCGCATTCTTGGATTGCCACAGGTTTTCAGCTTGGGTACGCCAAAGACAATTTTGCCAAAAAAAGAGGGGCTGAGCCGCGTTAGAATCTGCGGTTCAGACCAAATTAGCCAGTCCGGGCGTCGGGCGGGCCTGCGTGACGCCGTTTCACTTCTTTCGTGAGCCGCTTCGCAGGTGCGCACTGCGACCGGGCTTTTTCACAGTCAATGCGCGGGTGGCGAAATTGGTAGACGCACCAGGTTTAGGTCCTGACGCCAGCAATGGTGTGGGGGTTCGAGTCCCCCCCCGCGCACCAGACTTTATTTCTATTTACTGAGTGAGATCACATCATGGCGATCACCGTGGAGACCCTCGACAAGCTGGAGCGCCGCATCACGCTGTCGCTGGCAGCTGACGTTCTGCAATCCGAAGTCGATGCCCGCCTCAAGAAGCTGGCCCGCACCGTCAAGGCCGACGGCTTCCGTCCTGGCAAGGTGCCGATGAACGTCGTGGCCCAGCGCTATGGCTACTCCGTGCAGTACGAAGTGGTCAACGACAAGCTCGGCGAAGCCTTCGCCCAGGCCGCGCAAGAAACCGGTCTGCGCGTGGCCGGCCAGCCCCGCATATCCGAAAAGGAAGGCGGCCCGGTCGAAGGTCAGCTGCAATTCGATGCCACCTTCGAGGTCTACCCCGAAGTCAAGCTGGGCGACCTGTCCAGCCTGGAGCTCGAGCGCGTATCGTCCGAAGTCAACGATGCCGCCATCGACCGCACCATCGAGATCCTGCGCAAGCAACGCGCCACCTTCGCTGACCGTGCCGCCGCTGAAGGCGCTGCCGACGGCGACCGCGTGACAATCGACTTCGAAGGCAAGATCGACGGCGTGCCCTTCGACGGCGGCAAGGCCGAGGGCTTCAAGTTCATCCTCGGCGAAGGCCAGATGCTCGAAGCGTTCGAGAAGGCCGTGCGCGGCATGAAGACCGGCGAGTCCAAGACCTTCCCCCTGAAGTTCCCAGACGACTACCACGGCAAGGACGTGGCCGGCAAGGAAGCCGACTTCCTGGTGACCCTCAAGAAGGTCGAGGTCCAGAGCCTGCCCGAGCTGAACGAGGCCTTCATCAAGGGCCTGGGTCTGGCCGAAGGCTCGACGGATGCCTTGCGCGCTGACATCAAGCGCAACCTGGAGCGCGAAGTGAAGTTCCGCGTGGCCGCCCGCAACAAGGCCGCCGTGATGGAAGGCGTGCTCAAGCTGGTTGATTTCGATCTGCCCCAGTCGCTGGTGGCCGCTGAAAGCGACCGTCTGGTGGAAGGCGCCCGCGAAGACCTGAAGGCCCGTGGCATCAAGGACGCCGACAAGGCCCCTATTCCCGCCGAGATGTTCAAGCCCCAAGCCGAGCGCCGCGTGCGCCTGGGCCTGACTGTGGCGGAACTGGTCAAGGTCAACGGCCTGCAAGCCAAGCCCGAGCAACTGCAAGCCCACATCCAGGAGCTGGCTCAAAGCTACGAGCAGCCCGCCCAGGTCGTGGCCTGGTACATGAGCGACCGCCAGCGCATGGCCGAGGTGGAGGCCGTGGTCATCGAAGGCAATGTGGCCGAGTTCGTGCTGTCCAAGGCCAAAGTGACCGACAAGGCCCTGAGCTTCGAAGAGCTGATGGGCCAGCAAGGCGCTGCAGCCTGATCTGCACCCAAAGAAGGGGTTCAAGCCCTGACGCGGCGCGCTGAACGGCGGTCGTCAGTCAAGGGAAACCCTCAAGAAGGCACCTGCAATCCCGAGTGAAGGCAGGTGCTTTTTGTTTTGTGCGACCGTGTCTGTGCATGCAAACAACGGAAAGACGACCAAGGCAGTCGTGCGCTTTTTCCGGCGTTCGACACGGGCTTTTCAAGCGTCATAATCGATTGACAGACACACATTTGCCACATCTTGTTGCTTGCGAGGTGTGGGTCACAGAAGGAAGCACATGAGCGCAACGGATATTCAAAACCTGGGCCTGGTGCCCATGGTCATCGAGCAATCGGGGCGTGGCGAGCGCGCCTATGACATCTACAGCCGCCTCTTGCGCGAACGGGTCGTCTTCCTGGTCGGCCCGGTGAACGACGCCTCTGCCAACCTGGTGGTGGCCCAGCTGCTGTTCCTGGAGAGCGAAAACCCCGACAAGGACATCTCGTTCTACATCAATTCCCCGGGCGGCAGTGTGAGCGCCGGCATGTCGATCTTCGACACCATGCAATTCATCAAGCCCGATGTGTCCACGCTGTGCATGGGCATGGCTGCCTCCATGGGCGCCTTCCTGCTGGCTGCAGGTGCCAAAGGCAAGCGTTTCGCGCTGCCCAACTCCAAGATCATGATCCACCAGCCCCTGGGTGGCGCCCAAGGTCAGGCCACGGACATCGAGATCCACGCCCGCGAGATCCTCAAGACCCGCGAGCAGCTCAACAAGATCCTGGCCGAGCGCTCTGGCCAGCCGCTGGAGAAAATCCAGAACGACACCGAGCGCGACTACTACATGACGGCCGCCGAGGCCGCCGATTACGGACTCATCGACAAGGTGCTGGACAAGCGGCAGTGATTTGACAGACCGGTCTTGGTGCCCCGGAAAACGCCCTCAAAAGTGGCAAAAAAGCCGCGCCAAGAGGGGGCAGTTCACCGGAATCGGCGCCCGGGCATTTGTCTTATCATGTCCCTATCCCCCTTGCCGACTCTTTGACAGGCCTGCACCATGGCAGATAAAAAAGGCTCCTCCAGCGAAAAAATCCTCTATTGCTCCTTCTGCGGAAAGAGCCAGCACGAGGTCAAGAAACTCATCGCCGGACCGTCGGTCTTCATCTGCGACGAATGCATCGAGCTGTGCAACGACATCATTCGCGATGAAGTGGCCGCCGAAGCCGAGCAATCCCGCCCCACGCGCAGCGACCTGCCCACGCCTTCCGAGATCAAGTCCAGCCTGGATCAATACGTCATCGGGCAGGACACTGCCAAGCGCACGCTGTCTGTGGCGGTCTACAACCATTACAAGCGGCTCAAGCACATGGGCACGGGTGAGAACAAGAAGCCCGATGTGGAGCTGGCCAAGAGCAACATCCTGCTGATCGGCCCGACCGGCTCTGGCAAGACGCTGCTGGCCCAGACCCTGGCCCGTCTGCTGAACGTGCCTTTCGTGATCGCCGATGCCACCACGCTGACCGAAGCCGGCTACGTGGGGGAGGACGTCGAGAACATCATCCAGAAGCTGCTGCAGAACTGCAATTACGAGGTCGAGAAGGCCCAGCGCGGCATCGTCTACATCGACGAAATCGACAAGATCTCGCGCAAGTCCGACAACCCGTCCATCACGCGCGACGTATCGGGTGAGGGCGTGCAGCAGGCCCTGCTCAAGCTGATCGAAGGCACGATGGCCTCGGTGCCGCCGCAAGGTGGCCGCAAGCACCCCAATCAGGATTTCCTGCAGATCGACACGACCAACATCCTGTTCATCTGCGGCGGTGCTTTCGATGGCCTGGAGAAGGTCATCCAGAACCGCTCCGTGAAGTCGGGCATCGGCTTTGGTGCATCGGTCAAGAGCAAGGAGGAAAAGAAGCTGTCCGAGGTATTCCGCGAAGTGGAACCGGAAGACCTCATCAAGTTCGGCATCATCCCCGAACTGGTGGGCCGTCTGCCCGTCGTCGCGACCCTGGGCGAGTTGACCGAGGATGCGCTGGTGCGTATCCTGACTGAACCCAAGAACGCGCTCATCAAGCAATACCAGCAATTGCTGAACATGGATGGGGTTGAACTGGAGATCCGCCAACCTGCGCTCGCTGCCATCGCCCGTAAGGCCCTGGCCCGCAAGACCGGTGCGCGAGGTCTGCGCTCTATCCTTGAACAGTCCCTGCTGGACACGATGTTCGAATTACCTACTCAGGAAGGAGTGCAGAAGGTGGTCCTGGATGAGTCCACCATCGAAGAGAACGCCAAGCCCTTGCTGGTGTATCGGGAACAGGCTAAGGCCAGTGCCTGAGCGAACCATTGAAGTTCCGCTCTGACGGGCACCGCTGAAGACCCTGAGTTCCAAGGTTTTCACGGTGCCCTTGTGTTTTATCGCTGAAGCCCCATGTGGGCATCAGAGAAAGTGAGCCCAATATGTCTGGACACCCCATTCTTCCTTCGGATCCCATCACGCTGCCTTTGCTGCCTTTGCGCGATGTCGTGGTCTTTCCGCACATGGTGATTCCACTGTTCGTGGGGCGCCCCAAGTCCATCAAGGCGCTTGAAGCCGCGATGGAAGCTGGCCGGCAGATCATGCTGGTGGCCCAGAAGGCTGCAGGCAAGGACGAGCCCAAAGCGGAAGACATGTTCGACATCGGTTGCGTCTCCAGCATCCTGCAGATGCTGAAACTGCCTGACGGTACCGTGAAGGTGCTGGTTGAAGGCGTTCAGCGTGCCAACACGTCGGCCATCCACGACGAAAACGAATACTTCACCGCCGATGTGGTGCCGGTGCAGCCCGAGGCGCACATGACGCCCGAGGTCGAGGCCCTGCGCCGCGCGGTGACGCAGCAGTTTGACCAGTACGTCAAGCTCAACAAGAAGATCCCGCCGGAGATCCTGACTTCGATCTCCGGTATCGACGACGCTGGCCGCTTGGCCGACACCATCGCCGCCCACTTGCCGCTCAAGCTTGAAGCCAAGCAGTCGGTGCTGGACCTGTTCTCGGTGTCTGCCCGTCTGGAAAAGCTGCTTGAGCAACTCGAGCACGAGGTCGACATCCTGCAGGTTGAAAAGCGCATCCGTGGCCGCGTCAAGCGCCAGATGGAGAAGTCGCAGCGCGAGTACTACCTCAACGAGCAGGTCAAAGCCATCCAGAAGGAGCTGGGCGAGGGTGAAGAGGGCGCTGACCTCGAAGAGCTCGCCAAGAAGGTCGAAGCTGCGCGCATGCCCAAGGATGCCCGCAAGAAGGCAGAGGCCGAGCTCAAGAAGCTGCGCCTGATGTCGCCCATGTCGGCCGAGGCCACCGTGGTGCGTAACTACATCGACACCCTGGTCAACCTGCCCTGGAGCAAGAAGTCCAAGGTCAAGCACGACCTGACCCATGCCGAGCATGTGCTCAACGAAGAGCACTACGGCTTGGACAAGGTCAAGGAACGCATCCTCGAGTATCTCGCTGTGCAACAGCGCGTGGACAAGGTCAAGGCGCCCATCCTGTGTCTGGTCGGTCCTCCTGGCGTGGGCAAGACCTCGCTGGGCCAGTCGATCGCCCGCGCGACCGGCCGTAAGTTCGTGCGCATGGCCCTGGGTGGCGTGCGTGACGAAGCCGAGATCCGTGGCCACCGCCGTACCTACATCGGCTCGATGCCCGGTAAGGTGCTGCAAAGCCTGAGCAAGGTCGGCGTGCGCAATCCGCTGTTCCTGCTCGACGAGATCGACAAGCTGGGCATGGACTTCCGTGGCGACCCTTCGTCGGCGCTGCTGGAGGTGCTCGACCCTGAGCAGAACCACACCTTCGGCGATCACTACATCGAGCTTGACTTCGACCTGTCCGATGTGATGTTTGTCGCCACATCGAACTCGCTGAACATCCCACCAGCGCTGCTGGACCGGATGGAAGTGATTCGCCTGGCCGGCTATACCGAAGACGAGAAGGTCCACATCGTGCAGACTTATCTGCTGCCCAAGCAGATCAAGAACAATGGCGTGAAGGAAGGCGAGCTGGAGGTGGCTGAAAGCGCCATCCGCGGCATCATTCGTTACTACACCCGTGAAGCCGGTGTGCGCTCGCTGGAACGCGAGGTCTCCAAGATCTGCCGCAAAGTGATCAAGGGCTTTGCGCTCAAGCAGTACACCGAGAAGGTGGTGGTCGACGACGAGAACCTCAACGACTTCCTGGGCGTGCGCAAGTACAGCTATGGCGAGGCCACCAAGGAGAACCAGGTGGGTCAGGTCGTGGGCCTGGCCTGGACGGAAGTGGGTGGCGATCTGCTGACCATCGAGGCCGCGATCATGCCGGGCAAGGGCAACATCATCCGCACCGGCCAGTTGGGCGATGTGATGAAGGAGTCGGTCGAGGCTGCCCGTTCGGTGGTGCGTTCACGCGCCCGTCGTCTGGGCATCACGGACGATCTGTTCGAGAAGCGCGACATCCACATCCACGTGCCCGATGGAGCCACGCCCAAGGACGGTCCGTCCGCAGGTATCGCCATGACCACGGCCTTCGTGTCGGCGCTCACAGGCATCCCCGTGCGTGCGGACGTGGCCATGACCGGCGAGATCACGCTGCGAGGCGAGGTCACGGCCATTGGCGGCTTGAAGGAGAAGCTCCTGGCGGCCCACCGCGGCGGCATCAAGACCGTGCTGATTCCCGAAGAGAACGTGAAGGATCTGCAAGAGATCCCCGCGAACGTGAAGGATCAGATCGAGATCGTGCCCGTCAAGTGGATCGACAAGGTGCTGGAGGTGGCGCTGGAAAGCACCCCTACGCCTTTGCCTGACGAAGAAGCCAAGGTGGTCGAAGCCAAGACCGACGCCACGGCGGCGGCTGCCGGTACTGCGTCGTCTGGCGGCGACGTGATGAAGCATTGATCGAAAAAATCGCGAGGGCTTGAGCTATAGGCCAAAAATGGTGTATAGTTCAATTCTTCGCTGATGACTGCACCAACAGTTATCAAGTCAAGCGGAAGCTGCCTTGGAAACTTGGCAGTCAATGCGGGATTAGCTCAGTTGGTAGAGCGATACCTTGCCAAGGTATAGGTCGAGAGTTCGAGCCTCTTATCCCGCTCCAAATTCCAAAAAAGGGACCGATCGCTCGGTCCCTTTTTTATTTTCAGCGTGCGCTGATCTCTACCCCCGCATAAAAAAACACACGCCGCGTGAGCGAGCGTGTGTTTCAAGCCTGAGGTGGACGACTTGGTGGAGCCGTCACACCCACTCAGTGGAGTAGAAAAGACTGAAACGTCTATCAAGCGGCCTTGCGGCGGCGAGCCAGGGCGATGCCAGCCACGCCCAGACCCATCAGAGCGTAGGTTGAAGGCTCGGGGATAGCGGGGGTACCCAGATCCAGCTTGGTGTTGATCACCGAGTGGATCGTGCCGTAGTCGGTGATGCCTTGCATGGCGGCCTTGCCCAGGCTCAGCAAGCCCAGGGCTTGCGAGAACTTGGTGAAGCCGTCGGCGGTCAGGCTCAGACCGCTGATGTCATCCACGTATTGGCCGGGGCCGGTGTACTTGACGGGACCAACGATCGAGGCGAAGTTCCACAGCGCGAAGTTGGTCACTGTGCCAACGCCATTGCCGCCGATGATGGTGGCGTAGATGGTGTTGTTGGTCAGGTCAGCCTTGATGTCGGTCACGGTCAGCGAGCCGCCGCTCGAGACGCTCTTGACCACCGGGGCGGTCAGGGTCAGGCCACCCTTGGTGCCAACACCCAGCACGGCCAGGGAGTCCGTGTCCAAAGACAAGGTCTGCATCGGGGCCGAGACGTTGATGTTGGTATAGAAGCCGTCCGTGTCCTTGGTGATGGTTGGCGTTGCTGCGCCATAGGCAGCGGCAGAAATTTTGCCGGTGTCCAGCGCACCCAGCAGGTCGGCACTGAAGGTCAGGGCGCCGGAGCCGGTGAAGGTGGCGCCGCCAGTGACGACGTTCAGCACGTCAGCGTGAGCTGCCGTGCTACCCAGCGCTGCCAGGACGACAGCCGGAATAAGCTTGTAAGTCAGTTTCATAGGTTTCCTCGATCTCTTCCAGAAATGTTCGTTTAACGGTGGATGCCAAACGTATTTGACGTGCAGCACCGTCAGATTAACAAATGGGTGCCAAGGAGATATTGGGGTTCCTGCGGACAGGCCACGCAAGTGGGGGGTGGTACGACGTGATATGTTCCGCATTTTGCGAATAGGGGCTGATTTTGCACATTCTTATTTGTCGAGGTTGGCCTCGGGCACATAACCATTCATTTCCAAATACCCGCCTCCCACCATGCGCCCTTGCGTGTCCAGCAGGTCGCTGAGCCCCTCCCAAAACACATCACCCACGCCGTTGCCGCCGTCCATCTCCTGATTGGGCGTGCGTGCCTTGACGGTGTAGCTCAGCTCGGCCAATGTCAGCTTCCAGGTGGTCGGGTAGGTGGCGCCCGTCGTCGGGCTGCGCCAGGTGTCGCCGGGTGAGATCTTGATCTCTTCGGGTTTGAAGATGCGATCGGCCCGACCTGGCAGGCGCAAGCTGGCACTCTCCCAGACCGAGATGCCGTCTTCGCGGCGCATGCGGAAAACCATGAGCGCGCCGCCATTGTGGAGGTGCATACCGATCCAGTCGGAGCCTGCCGCCCCTGTCACCAGTTGCGAGCGGCCCCAGCCATGGTCGAGCCAGGCACGACCTGTGATTGGCTCGCTCCTTTCACTCTTTTGCTTGCGGCTCATCTGGCCTTCCAGCTTCAGCGCGGGCATCGAGTAGTAGCGGGTGGAGTCCTGCTCGATGCGCTCGCGCCGCACGTAGCCGTTTTCGCCGTGCAGCATCAAAGGCTGGGTCTGTGTGCCTTTCAGGTCGAGCGTGAAGTCCGGGGTTTCGATCCGTGCCTGGATCACGCTTTGCGCAAGCGAGCCGCTGCGTGTGAGCGACCAGTCGTGCAGAACGACGTTCATGTCACTGACTGAGACGTCGGCCAGGCCGAATCCTGTGCGCGCTGTGCGTTGGTCTTGAAGCAGCGTGCCCTTGCTGGTGTCGCTCAGGGACGCGCGTGCGCCCAGCACCTGCTTGGGTGCGAACCGGCTCTTGTTGTTGGCAGCTGATTCAATGGTGGCGCGCAGGAAGGACAGGTGAAAGCCCAGTACTTGCCCGCTGGGCTGGTTGATCTCTCCCTTGAAGGCCCACCATTCCGATTCGCGCTCGAGGTGGGCGCCATGGTCTCTGGGCCAATGCAGGGGTTCGGCGGGCCCGAGGTCGGCCATGATGATGCTCAGCGGCACCTGGGCCTGGGCGCGGTGCATGGCCGACAGCGATGCCAGCGAGGCCAATGGCCAAGGCGCCAGGCTCAGCCACTTGCGGCGGTTCATGCGATGGTTCAGGGGCATCACCAGTCCTCCTTGACCGCCCGCACGACGTCATGCCCGACAGCGGTGCGGCCGGCCATCCAGGCCGTGATCGTGCCGGCCGCCACCATGCCCGCGCACAGCAGTATCAGGCGAGGCCAGGGCAGGAGCATGTCCATCGTCCAGTGGAAGCTTTGGGGGTTCACCACGTAGACCAGGATCACGCTCACGGCCAAGCCGAGGGCCAGACCCATCAGGGCGCCGATGGCGGTGAGCGCAGCGCCTTCTCCGGCCAGCACGTGCAGGATCTGCTGCTGGGTGAAGCCGAGGTGGCTGAGCAGGCCGAACTCCTTGCGGCGCGCCAGGATCTGGCCTGAGAAGCTGGCCGAGATACCGAACAGCCCGATGCCCATGGCCACGGCCTGAAGCCAGTAGGTCACGGCGAAGCTGCGGTCGAAGATTTTGAGCGTGGCTTTGCGGATGTCGCCGGGTTCGTTGAAGATCAGCAGGCTGCCGTCCATGCCGTGATCGGTTGCGGCCTGCCGGATGCTGCTTTGAACGTTTGGCACGGCGGTGTCTGGGTTGAGCCACAAGGCCAGGTCGTTGATTTCCTTGTCGCCGGTGAGTCGCTGGTAGTCGGCCTCATCCATCACGATGGCGCCTTGCTGGTGGGCGTAGTCGCGCCACACGCCACGAACCAGCGTGGGCACTGGCGCCTGGCCCGCCTGCAGTGGCAGGTTCAGCGTGCCGCCCGGTTTGACGCCATAGAGCTCGACAACGATCTCGCTCACGTACACGCCAAGCTGCCCTGGCTTGACCGGCAGGTCTTCGCCGACCAGGGGCAGCCTGCGTTCGGTGTCGTCGGCCGATACGGCCAGAGGGCGTGCAATCAGCACCACGGGCGAGAGGCCCCGCCGCAGGTTCAGTTTGCTGACACGCACGCCCATGGCCTGCTTCACGCCAGGCACCTTCTTCACGGCCTCCACGATGACTTCGTCCAGGTGCAAGGCGTCGCTGCCATTGCTGGTGTTGGAGGTGCTGGTGCGCACATAGAGGTCTGCGGGCAGCAAGGTGTCGAGCCAGTTCGTGATCGAGCCTCTGAAGCTCAAGACCATCACGGTCAGGGCGATGGACAGCCCAAGGCTGACCACGATGCCGGCGATCGCGACCGTGGCCGATTGCCGCATGTGCCGCACACGCTCCAGCGCCAGCAGCAAGGGGGCATGGCGTTGCAGGCTTTGGCGAGGCCAAAGGCGTTTGACAAGGCCAAGCAGCAGGCTGACGGTGCCGGGCACGCATTCGATGCCACCAGTCATCATGCAGACCACGGCCACATAGGCCCACACGGGCATCCCTGCGACGGGCGGCAGGCGTGTGAGCACCGCGCCGACCAGCAGGAGGCCGGGGCCGATCCAGATGGCCTTGCCCGAGCGGTCGGGTGTGGTGGCGCCTTTGAGGGCTTGCGCGGGTGTGATGCGCTGCACCATTCGCGCGGGCAGCAAGCCGCCCCATATGGCCGCCAGCACGCCCAGCCCGCCATAGAGCAACGCGGCCTTGCCTGACCACAGCAGCGGCGGCGCCGTGCCGGCGAAGTAGTCCCCCCCCAGATCGCCCCCGACGATGACCAGGGTCAGGGCCGCCAGGCCGGTGCCCAAAGCAATGCCCAGGACCGAGCCGACCAGGCCCATGGCGGTAGACTCGACCATCACCAGGATCAGTCGCTCGCGGGCACTCAAGCCCAGCACGCCCAGCAAGGCAAATTGCCGCTGCCGCTTCGTGACCGATAGGGACAAGGTCGAGAACACCAGGAAGGCGCCGGTGAACAACGCGATCAGCGCGAGCACGGTCAGGTTGACGCGATAGGCCCGCGACATATTGGAGGCCTGCGAAGCCGTGTCAGCCGGCGTATCGGTCAAGACGCCGCTGGGCAGGTGCAGGGCATCCAGCAGGGTTTGGGCTTGAAGGCCTTCTTTGAGCTTGATGTCGAGGCGGCTGATCTGCCCGATCATGTCGAAGGCTTCCTGTGCGCCGGCGATGTCCATCACGGCGATGGCTTCGCCTGTGGCGGCCACGGTGCCGGCCACGCGCAGCTTGACCTGCTTGAGCCCGGCCTGAACCTCGATCTCGGTGCCCGGCACGATGCCCAGCGCGTTCAGGGCCTGGGCGTTCAGAAAGAGTACCTTGGGGTCGAACAGGGTCGTGCGGTCGTTGCCGATCACATCGTGCGATACCCGTGCGACCAGGGCCGGCGTGGTCAGCCGTGCTGCCATCGGGTCCACACCCAGAAGATGCAGGGGCTTGCCGCCCACCTGGGTTTGCAGGTCGATGATGGGGCTGGCGGCGCGCACGTCAGGGTGTCGGGCGACCTGGGGGTAGAGCGCTTCGTCGAGGCCGCCGCGTGCCGCGCGCAGTGTGAGGTCGGCCTGGCCATTGACCGAGCGCACGGCCGCGCCGAATTCGCTGAGTGCGGATTCGTTGATCAGGTGCACGGAAAAAGCCAGCGCCACGCCCAGCATCACCGCCAGGATGGCCACACCGTGGCGCAAGCCCTGATGGCGCAGCTCCTGCCAGGAGAAGGTCAGCAACAGCCGCCAGATGGGCGACCGCAGCACGGGCCTAGCCGGCATTGCGCAGGCCCGTGCGGGTCAGGCACAGCACCCGGTCGGCCTGGCTTGCGGCGGCTTGAGAGTGGGTGACCATCACGCAGGCCGTGCCATGGCTGCGGGTCTGGTCCACCAGCACCTTCATGACCTTCTCGGCGGTTTCCGGGTCGAGGTTGCCCGTGGGCTCGTCGGCCAGGATCAAGGCCGGCTTGTGGATCAAGGCCCGCGCAATCGCCACGCGCTGCAATTGCCCGCCCGACAACTGCTGCGGCAGGCGCGAACCCAATTCGCCCAGCCCCACGGCCTGGAGGGCCTCTTGAACGCACGCCTCATCGGGCTTGCCCAGCAGCATCAAGGGCAGGCCCACATTGCTGGCCACGTCCAGATGCGGCAACACGTGGAAGGCCTGGAAGACGAAACCCAGGTGCTGTCTGCGGAACAAGGCCTGGGCCTGGTCGTCCAGCTTGGTGATGTCGGTGTCGCGCACGGTCACCGAGCCCTCGGAAACCGTGTCGAGCCCGGCCAGACAGTTCAACATCGTCGACTTGCCCACACCCGATTCGCCGACAATGGCCACGAACTCACCAGGGGCGACATCCATGTCCACATGGGCGAAGACGGGCTCAGCGTCATAGCGCTTGCTCAGATTGCGAACTTGCAGCATGGCGCTTCTCGGTCACCACTCTTCCGTGGGTTCCGAGCACTCCGAGGCCCCGGGATTGATGCCGCAGCGGATCTTCTTGACGAGCTTGAGGCCCTTCTTGTCGTAGATGCCTTTCTCAGCCATGAGGACGCGACCTTGCCGCATCAGCAACTCGTAGCGCTCCATGTCACGAGGCGTGAGATCGACCCAGAATTTTTCTGGAACGTCCTTGTCAGCCAGCTTGAGCGTGGCCATGGCCAGCTCGAAGTTGCGTGCGTTGTAGGCGCGTGCCTTCTGGCCAAAGCCCTTGGGGAACTTGGCCGAGCGAACGACGACCTGGTAGGTGCTGATGGTCATGGGCATCCGGATCACCGCGCCCTTGGTGCCCAGGCCCCGGTAGATCTCGAAGGGCATGTAGGCGATGGTTGGGAGCACCACCATGTCCACGTTGTGGTTGTTGAACATGGCGCCCACATTGCTCAGGTCGACGGCCACGGGGCGTGCGCCCAGGCGTTGCACCAGTTGCGCCTCGGCCTTGTCGTGGTCGAAGGTGCCAAAGCGCTTGCCGACCTGGGCATCCAGGCTGGCGTAGTCGCGGTCGCTCACGAACACATAGGCTGCGCCCAGCGGGAAGATGCCGGCCACTTCGTAGGCACCGTCGACCATCATGTCGGCGGCCTTGGGCGAGCTCACCAGCTGGATGAAGCGCCGGGCCACGTCATAGCTCGCGGCCAGGTCGACCTTGCCGTTGCGGATGATGTTGGAGGCCCCAACTGAGTCGAGCGCCGCGGCCATGCCATTGAAGCTCTTAGTGCGCAGGCCGGTGGCCATCAGGCCGTCGCACTGACCGGTTTTGAAGTCTTCAACGGCCACACGCTCATCGACATAGGCCTTCATGTCGATGTCGATGGCGGCTTCATCGATCATCTCCAGGCGGAAGTCACGCGCGGCGCGAAAGCCATCACCCTTGATGCCCAAGGGGTCGAACACACACATCTTCGCCGTCATGGTGACCGGCGGTTGGCCTTCGGCGGCCTGCGTTGCACCGAGCCAGCCCAGCAGGGCCAGTGCAGCACAAGCACTTCTCAACATCCTCATCGTCTCTCTCCTCGGTTCTTCTGCACGCGATGCTCACCAGTCTTCCGTCATCTCCGTGCACTCGGAGTTCTCGGGCATGATGCTGCAGCGGATCTTCTTGAGCAACTTGAGCCCCTTCTTGTCGTAGAAGCCCTTTTCCGCCATCAGCACGCGGCCCTGGCGCATCATCAATACGTAGCGTTCGTTGTCACGCGGGGTCGAGTCGATCCAGAGTTTGTCGGGGATCTGCTTGTCGCCTTGCGCGACGACGTTCATGGCCGTGTCGAACTGCGAGGCGAAGTACTCGCGCGAATCCTGGCCGAAGCTCTTGTCGAACTTGGCGCTGCGGATGATGGCCTGGCCCGACAGGATCAGCACCGGAAAGCGTGCGACGCCGCCCTTGGTGCCGATGCCGCGGAACAGCTCGAGCGGCTTGTAGACCATGGCAGGCGCCATGACCACATCGACCAGTCCGTTGTTGAACATCGTGGCGAAGTTGGTGATGTCGGCTGCCACGGGCTTGGCACCCACGCGCTGGATCAACTGGGCTTCGGCCTTGTCGTAGTCCATTGCAGCCACACGCTTGCCGGCGGCCTTTTCAAGGGTGTCGATGCTGCGGTCGTTCACGAAGGGGTAGACCGCGCCCAGCGGCATGATGCCGGCCAACTCGTAAGCACCCGAGACCACGTAATCCTTGGCCTTGGGAGAGGCGAGCACCGTGATGAACTGGCGCACGACATCGTAGGAGGCGGGCAGGTCTATCTTGCCCTTGCGCACGATGGTGGAAGCGCCCACGGAGTCCAGCGCGGATGCAAAGGGCACGAAGGTTCTGGTGCGCAGGCCCGTGGCCACGACGCCATCGCATTGACCGGTGCGGAAGTCTTCGACCGCCACGCGCTCATCCACGTAGATCTTCATCTGAAGGGTGTGCCCCTTCTTGAGCATGGCCAGGGCGTAGTCCTGCATGGCGCGGTGGGTGTCGCCACTGCCGATCGGGTCGAATACGCAAAACGGGATGGCGCCGTTGTCAAGCTTGTTTTCAGCCGCGGCATGACCAACGCCGGCACATGCCATCAGCAGGGTACATGCGAGTTTGATGAGGGACTCTCTTTTCATTTCCGAAGCGGCCTTTAGGTATCTGCATATGTGAAATTCTTGTGCTTCATCTGGACCGAACAGGTCATGGCTTACCCGCCCTGTGGCCAAGGGCCCCCGAAACGCATGGGGTAGAGGGAATAAATACCGAACGGCAGGGGGCTCGATCCGACGGTCACGGAACCATTTGATTTCAGGCCCATCCTCCGAGTGAGCCTGGCGCGGCTTTGCCTTGTGGGCTGGGGGCGCTCATGGCGCGGGGGCGATGGCCATGAGCGTAGCGGCGCAAGCTCAGATCGTCGCTGCGAATGGCGGGTGCACGGCCCAGCAGCAGATCAGCCAGTAATTGGCCGCTGCCGGCCGCCATGGTCCAGCCCAGGGTGCCGTGGCCGGTGTTGATCCACAGTTTGTCCAGGCGGGTCGGGCCGATCACCGGGGTGCCGTCCGGCGTCATGGGGCGAAGGCCGGTCCAGAACGTGGCCTGTTCCATGGCGCCCGCTTGAGGAAACCAGTCCTGGACGACGTGCTCGAGCGTGCGCCGGCGCCTGTCGCGCAGTTGGTGGTCGAAGCCGGCCAGCTCGGCCATGCCGCCCACGCGGATGCGCTGGTCGAAGCGGGTGATGGCCACCTTGTGGCTCTCGTCCAGCACGGTGGAGCGCGGCGCCTTGTCGGCATCGGCAATGGGGATGGTCAGCGAGTAGCCTTTGACCGGGTAGACGGGCAGATCCAGGCCCAGTTGCCTGAGCATGGGGCGCGAGTAGGTGGCCATGGCCACAACATAGGCATCGGCCAGCCTGACCTCGGCTCCATGCGGCGTGATCAGCCGCGCACCCGTGATGCGCTGGCCATCGTGCAGCAATTGGTCCACTTGCGTGTCAGTTAGGAATTGCACACCCATGGCGCGGGCTTTCTCTGCCATGTCCTGGATGAAGAGGTGGCAGTCGCCGGTTTCGTCGCCGGGCAGGTAGAGGCCGCCTCGCAGCAGGTCGGCTCGTGGCGCCAGTGCGGGCTCTTGCTCAACGCAGTCTTCGGTGCGCATCAGGCGGTAGGGCACGTGACAGCGCTCCAGCACGGCCGTGTCCTTGGCGGCGCCGCGCAGTTGCTCGGCAGTTCTGAACAGCTGCAAGGTGCCGAAGGTGCGCCCCTCGTAGCGCAGGTCCATGTCGGTGCGCCAATGGCGCAGGCAGTCGCGGCTGTACTCGGCCAGGCGCACCATGCGCTCCTTGTTGGCGGCGTAGCGCTCGGGCGCGCACTCTCTGAGAAGGCGGGCCATCCACTGCCATTGCCACAGGCTGCCGTCCGGCCGGATGGACAGCGGTGAGTGGCGCTGGAGCAGCCAGCGAAGGGCTTTGAGGGGCAGGCCAGGCGCAGCCCAGGGCGAGGCGTAGCCGGGTGAGATCTGGCCGGCGTTGGCGAAACTGGTTTCCAGTCCCAAACCATGCTGTCGTTCGATCACGGTGACCTTGGCGCCTGCGCGCGCCAGGCAGAAGGCGCTGGTGACGCCGATCACGCCGCCGCCGAGGACGAGTACCCGCATGGTGTGGCTCCCGCTGATCGCTTGAGAACCATTTTAGGAGCCTGTCATTGGAATGGTGCGGGACTCGGGTATGCGCCGGCGCGGAGCGTGCAGTAGTGGCGCTGGGATTTGCCCCAAGAGGCCATGTTGGCCTGGTGCCCCGAGCCGGAATCGAACCGGCACGCCGCCTTTCAGCAAGCGGCGGAGTTTAAGTCCGCTGTGTCTACCGATTTCACCATCGGGGCCAGGGCAGGAGTGTAAGGGCAGGAGTTGCGTGCAACGGCCGGGCTCAGCCCCGGAAAATATCAAAAGGCTCGATGCGCAACACACGCCGTATGCCAATGGCGCTGGAGACCCCGGCGATGATGACCACCATCCCCAGTGCGAGACCAAGGTTGCCATAGGTGATCATGGCCGCGTAAGAGGGCAACCTGAACTTGGCCAGTGAGATGATCAGCGTGCACAGGCCCACGCCCATGCCATAGCCCGTCAAGGCAGTGAATGTGGCCTGGAAAAGAATCATCATGATCAGCTCACTGCTTTTGGCACCAATGGCCTTGAGCGCGCCGAACTTCTCCAAGTTCTCCAGGATGAAGGTGTAGAAGGTCTGCCCGGAGATGGACAGGCCTACGATGAAGCTGATGACGGTCATCAACAACAGGTTGGTGCCGACGCCAGTCTGGTATTTGTAGAAGTTGGCGATGCGTTCGTTGAACTCGTCGCGTGTCAAGGCCAGATAGCCCAGCCTCGCCACTTCCTGCTTGATGCGGCCGATAGCCTGTTCGTTCTTGGGCTCGACCAGGATGTAGGACACCGTGAAGCGGGTGGTGGGCAGATACTGGATGGCCCGGCTGAAGGTGGTGTAGAGCGTCGGGATGCCGAACAGGCCGTTGGACGCCACCTTGGCCACGCCGACGATCACGGCCCGGTGGTCGTTGATCTCGAACTCGGAGCCGATGCCTGGCTTGTTGAGCTTGCCGTACTCGGCGTCCTTGACCACGATGAAGCCGTTTTCGCCATAGATGTCTGAGAGCTGCCCCTGCGCCAACTCGGGGCGGCCAAAGAGGCTGGTGTCATCCAGCCCGATGATGCTGACGGCCTGGAAGGTGCCGTCCGGCAGGCGAGCCTGCCCCGTGCCCGAGAACATAGGGACGGCATAGCTGACGCCGTCGATGCTACGCACGGCATCCAGCATGTAGTCGGGTAGGGGGATGGAGGCTGTCACATTGTTCACGGCCGGGTCCATGACCCAGACGCTGGCGCCAATGTTGTTGACGGTGGCCGAGGAGCGGGTCAGGATGCCGGCGAACAGCGATGTCATCTGGACCATCAGAAAGACGGCAAACGTGATGCCGATGAGCAGCGCGTAGAACTTGCTCTTGTCGTTGACCAGCAGCTTGTAGGCAATGATCAGGATGCCCGGCTTCTGGAAGGGGCTGTTGACCTTCATGGCTGGGTGGCCTCCGGCTTGCCATTGGCTGCGCGTATCCAGGGCGGTGCGGCTTGCCACCACTGGCCGCCCATGGCGGCGTACAAGGCCACGGCGTCCTGCAGTTGCTGCGCGTCAGTCTGCACCTGGCTGGATTGCGCCTGGAGGTTGGCGACGGTGGCCGTCAGAAGCTGCTGTTCGTTGATCAGGCCAGCTTCATGGCTGACCTGGGCCAGCCGCCAACCGCGTTGCGCTGCTTGCGTGTTGTTTTGCTGAGCCAGGGCGGCGCTCGCATCGTTGTGCAATGCCGAGAGTGTGTCGGCCACTTGAGAGAACGCTTGCAAGACCACTTGCCTGTAGGTGGCCTCCGAGGCCAGGAGTCCTGCCTGTGCCGCGCGCTGCTGACTGCTGAGTGTGCCGCCCTTGAAAAGCGCCACATTCGCGCTGGGGCCGACGCTCCAGAAGCGGCTCTGTGCTGCACCAAGGTCCTTGAAATGGGTGTCGGCCCAGCCGCCTCCCGCAGTCAGGCTAACGCTGGGCCACAGCTGGGCTGAGGCCGCACCGAGCGCGGCATAGCTGGCATGCAACTGTGCTTCGGCCTGGAGGATGTCCGGCCTCTGTTTGACCAAGTCTGAAGGAACGCTGACTGGCGGTGTGCCTGGCAGGTGCAACTCGGCCATGTCGGGCAAGGGGGGCAGCTTGTCCGCAGTGGACTGGCCCAGCAGCAGGCTCAGCACATGCCGGGTCTGAGCGAGTTTTTGCGCCAGGCTAGCTTGGGCGGTCTGGGTTTGCGCCAACGACTGTGCTTGCGCTTGCAAGGTGGATTCTGGGATCAGCCCTGCATCGAGCTGAGTCTGTGCGAGCGCCAGTTGCCGGCGCTGTGCATTGGCGATGCCTTGCAGCAACGCCAACTGCCACGAGTAAGCGGCATGTGCAATGGCGGTATTGACCGTATTGCTACTCAGGGTGACGAAGCTGCCCGCAGCCATGTAGCGGTGAGTGTCCACCTGGGCCTGCAGCCCTTCAACCGTTCGACGCTGCAAGCCAAACAGATCGAGCGAATAGCTGATGCTGGCGCCCAGCGTGTAGAGGTTGAAGATGCTGCCGGTTCCGGTGCCGATGCCAAGTTTGTAAGGGGTGCTGCGTTGTCGAGCCACTGACAGGTTGGCATCGACTTCAGGGTAGAAGACACCTTCGCCCGCCTGAAGGCTGAACTGGGCCTGTTGCAAGGTGGCTTGCGCGCTGGCCAGTGTGGGGCTGTGGGCCAGCGCGGCGTCAACCAAGGCGTTGAGCTTCGCTGATCCAAAAGCCTGCCACCAATTTGCCTGCGCAGGGGCGACGGCCTCAGCTTGGCTCTGGTCGCGCGTGGCGCTCAGTTCTTGTTCACTCAGGTAGCCTGCCTGCGTGGGCTCCGCAGGGCGCTGGAAGTCCGGACCAGCCGCGCAGCCCAGCAGCGTGCATGCCGAGGCGCAAGCAAGGCCAAGTCGAAGCAGTGGAGTGGCCATGATGTCCTCTGCGTATCAGTGAGCAGAAGCCTGGTGGGTGCCCTGTTCGATGTAGACATCGACCAATTGCCCCGGGAACAGATGGGTGTCTGGTGGTGGCTTGAAGCGAAAGACGATGGGCAGTACGCGCAAGTCCACCCGCTCCTGTCGCTGGTCGGACAGGGCCAGTTTGGGCGTGACATAAGGCTGTACACGATCAAACTGCAAAGGGATGCGGATATCGGTTCCTCTGACCGACATCTGCGCCTTGATGGCCTGTTGCATCGGGAGCCGATGGATCAGCACCTCGTCCACATAGCAGCGAACGGCCAGTTCGTCCTGCTTGCTGCTCATCACGAGGGCTGGCGTCTGACCACCGGTGTAGCTGGAGTACACGCCTTGCGTGGTCAACAAGGCACCAGGTGATGCATTGACCGCCATCACGATGCCATCCATCGGCGCACGCAGGACATACTTGGCCAGAAGGGATTTGGCAGCCTCGTAGGACTGAGCCAGAGCCTCTTGCTGCCGTTGCTGAGCTTGGACGTCGTAGGACCATGCACCTGCCTTGACAAGCTCGTACTGGCGTTGGGCCAGGTCTGCACTGGCACGAGCCGACTTGTACTGGTTCTCTGCTGTGTCCAGGGCATCCTTGCTCACCGCACCCACATCGGCCGCACGCGCCTTGGCCATCTTTTGATACTGGGCTTCGACTGTGCGCTGGTTGGCAACAGCCTGCTCCCGCTGTGCCTCGGCAACGGCCAGTTGTTCCTTGCGCGGCTGCGCACGCAGTGCTTCCAGTGTGGCGGCTGCCGCTGAGGCTTGAAGCTTCAACTGTTCTGCATTGGCGCGCTGAACGCTGTCGTCCAACTCGATCAGGGCCTGCCCCTGCTGGACTTTCTGTCCCTCCTTGACCCGTACCTGGCGCACGGTGGCCGACAACTCTGGGTAGATGTTGACGTTCTGCCCGCTGCCTTGACTGCTTTCGATGATGCCGTTGGCATAGATGCCGGCTGCATAGGGATTGGGTGTTGGCTGGAACAAGGGCGGTGCTGGCTGATGCCTTTCACCCAGCAGATAAGCGGCAAGCAAGCCGGCGAGGATGCCCAGCACAGCCAGCGTGAACAGGAGCTTGTTTCTCATGTTGGCACCTTGTCGAAGCCAATGATGCGACCGTCTTCCATGTGCATGATGCGGTCGGCGTACTCGTCGATGCGAGCGTCGTGCGTCACGATGAGGATGCAGCGTGACGAAGTGAGGATCTGCTTCTTGACGAACTCGACGATGCGCCTGCCCGTGTCGCCATCCAATGAGGCCGTGGGTTCGTCGAGGATCATGATGTCGGGCTGGCTGATCATGGCGCGGGCGATGGCCACACGCTGTTGTTCGCCACCGCTGAGCTTGACCGGGGGAAGGTGCACCTTGCCCGCAAGACCCACCACATCCAGGAATTTTTCGGCTTCTTTCTGAGCGTCATGCCAAGGGGTGCCGCGCAGGATCAATGGAATCGCGACGTTCTCCGCAGTGGTCAACCTTGGAAAGAGGTGGAAGTCCTGGAAGACGAAGCCGATGGTGCTGAGGCGAAAGGTGGCCAGATCGTCGTTGCTCAGTTGCCAGATGTCAGTCCCTTTGACCTGTACGCTGCCTTCGGTGGGACGCAGGATGCCCGAGATCATGCTCAGCATTGTGGTCTTGCCACTGCCCGACGGGCCGACGAGATAAAGCATTTCGCCCCATCGGGCTTCAAAGCTTGCGTCCTTGACGGCCACGGTTCGTGCGTCGCCTTCGCCAAAGACCTTGACCAGATCCTTGGCCACGATGGCTGCCTGATCCATCTGCTGTACCCCGCCTCATACAAAGTCAAAGTGTGCGGAGTCATTGTCTGGCGCCATCACCCATTAAATCTGACCTGGATCAAGCCTGCCTGTGATCGTGATGTTCTTTACACTGGGGCGGTGCCGGTGCTTTATTCGTGATTGGCGGCCATCAGGGGGCATGCCCATGATTTGGTGAAAAGCCGTACCGGCTTGCATTGATGGCGAAAAATGTTGTATAGTTCAGGTCTTCGCTGATTGCAGCACCAACGTGTAGCACCAATGCAGTCAAAAAAGCGACAGTTGCCAGGCAAAAGCATTTGCAAGTAGCGGGGCAGCACATGCGGGATTAGCTCAGTTGGTAGAGCGATACCTTGCCAAGGTATAGGTCGAGAGTTCGAGCCTCTTATCCCGCTCCACATTTCCATAGGCCCAGATATGTTCTGGGCCTTTTTCATTGCGGCGTTGGCCTCAAGAACTCAGTGCGACATGAGCAGCGGCAGCCGCGCTTCCTTGAGCACTGTTGCCGTTGCGCCGCCCAGCAGCCATTCGCGGGCACGGCTGTGGCCATAGCAGCCCATGACCAGCATGTCGGCTTGCGTGCTGGATGCCAGTTGCAATATGGCCTGACCGGCGTCTGGCGGCAAGGGGTGTCGGGCGTGAACCTGGCAACCGAAGCCATGGCACTGCAGATAGGCCGTGAGCCTTGAGGCCGACTCCTCCTGTTGCGAGGTCTCTTGCATCCAGATGCCCACATGAACCTCTTTGGCCAGATGTAGCCAGGGCAGGGCGCAAGTCAGGGCCCTGGCCGATTGCCGGCTGGCGTTCCAGGCGATCAGGATGGTGCGTGGTGCGCTGGTGAGCGTTTGGCCATGCGGTATCACCAGGGCTGGCCGGCCGCTTCGAAACATCATCGCGGGCACGAAGTCTGGCGGCACGTCATCTCGATCGGGGTCGGTGTCACTGTGCTGTCCCAACACCAGCAGGTCGCTGTAGAGCGCACGTTCAGAAAAGTCATAGGGGGACTGGGTCGGGTTGTCCGTCCACTTGATCTCGGGTAAATCGCGCAGGATCTCGGCAACCGCTTGCTTGGCTCTTTGCATGCGCTCAAGGTCCTGCGACGACAGATGGCTGCTCAGACCGGTATCGCCTGCTGCGGTCGGGTGCAGCCACAGCCAGGGCGTGACGGCGTAGTCGGCCTCCACCTTGGCCTGCAAGCACTGGGCTGCGCAGATAGCCGAGCGGAGCCGCTCCCGGCTGGCAGCGCTGCTGTCGATGTGCACGAGGATGTTGCGGTAGCTCATGTGTTGTCCCTCCAAATCAAGGCATGGCCATGACGCGTTGGACCTTGCCATTGCGTGATCGCAGGCTGGGGCAGTTGCTGTGACAGGCGATATGCACATCGGCTGCGCCTTGGCTCCTGAGATAGGTTTCAAGTACGGATCTGGCTTGGCGCAGCATCTTGCCGGTACCTGGGCCGCTCAACTCGGTGCGCAGCTCCAGCCTGTCAGGGGCATGCTGGATGAGCTGGAAGTCGGACAAGGCCTCGACTGTCTCGAGTACCGTGCTCAAGGCCAGACCTGACACGCGCGTGTCTTCGCCGGCCTGAGCGCCGGGCAGCCGGATGAGATCGCCGGATCGCCCGTGGACCTCGATGACGGGCAGGTGCGATCCGCAAGTGCAAGGGTCGGCGTGGACAGTCACCCGATCGCCCAGGTCATAACGGATGATGGGCTGCACATGGTTGGCCAGATTGGTCAGCAAGGTGGTGGCGCTCATCACGCCTGGGGGCACGGGCAGGCCCTTGTCATCGACGGGCTCCAGAATCGCCCAGTCGCTGTTGAGGTGCAGTTGATGGTGGGCGCATTCCGAGGCCAGGGACATGAATTCCGATGCGCCATAGTTGTTGACCACATCGCAGTGGAAGGCATGCGCGATGGTGGCGCGCATGGCATCGGTCAGGGTTTCGCCGCCAGTCCAGACTTCGCGTAGATGAAGCTCGAGCCGCCCGTCCAATTGCTCTTCGGCCAGCATCACGGCCACGCTGGGGTAGGTGGCCAGGATCTGCGGTGCGATGCCCATCAACTGGGCAGACAGTTGCGCGAGGGGCTGCAAGAAGGGCACGCAACACAGAGTGCGGGCCAGTAAGGGGTTGAGCTGTCGAAGCCGCTCGACGGACAAGGTGCTGGCGAAGTGCCCATTGGTGGCGACCACGAAAGCGGTGCGCTCATCGAGCCAGCGCCAGGGTTGGAGCCATGGTTCGAATGGGCGAGGTACCGGGCGGCGGATCGCCTCCAGCGCGTCATAGACGGCCAGTGAGCGCGCATCCTGAACGAAGAGGCCCGAGCCGCCTGTGCTGCCTGAGCTTTCCCACAACAGGTAACGACCGAGATAGGCCTCGCCGATGCGGGTGGGGTCCGCCACGAAACGGCACATCTCGTCGAGCTTCAGTTCGGGGTCTGTCACCCATCCGGCAAAGTTGGCCATCAGCATCGCCTTGTTGGTGATGGGCAAATCCTGGAGGTGGATGGTGGCTGGATCTCGGGCCCCGATCAGGGCTTCAAACATGGGTGCACGGCGTGCGGCTTCGAGCAAGACTACCAAGCGCTGAGCCCGCATGCGAGCGAGATCCGCCGGACCAGCCTTGCTGCTGGAGGCCACATCGAATGCGGTCATGGCGGTATGCCAGGGGTCGAATGGAGGCAGCATGGCATTGAGACGAAGCATCGCAACAGGTGCTTTCCACGGTAATTGGGGCACAGCCACGCGTGCCTCTGTTTGATGCGCATCAAGGTGCAAGTGTGATGCTTGTGTCGACAAATTGGCCATGACGCGCTTGTTTTTATCCGCGTGAGATCAGGTCAGGCCCAAATTTGATACATAATCGCCGCTTCGCCAAAGCGAAAGCTAGATCGGTTGCACACAATCAACTGATCCGTGCTCAGAGGCGCGGTAGCAAAGCGGTTATGCACCGGATTGCAAATCCGTGTAGGTCGGTTCGACTCCGGCCCGCGCCTCCACCTTAAAAGTCCTGTTGTATCAACAACTTAGGCGCATAGATGAGCTCGGCCAGTCCGGGTTTTTCTTTGGTGATTCGGCTCATGTAAGCACTTTGTAAGCACTTTTGGTCAACGTGTGGGCCTCGCTGCCATCACTGGATGTAGACAACCCGAGTGGCTGGCACGAAGTCTGGCTGCTGGCGCGGCCCATCCTTGCGCTGCAAGTCTGCACTCAGGCAGACCAATTGCCCGGCCCTGACCACCACCGCCCTTGTGTCGTCAAACTCAGCACCGGGCATGAACACATATCCGTCCCCCACATCGGCCATGAGGTCGAAATGAGCGATGCTGGAACCCTTGCAGTCATCAACCTTGGATTTTTCAGGCAGGTTTGCCAGTAAAGGGCTCGCGTCCAGCGTGAACGTCGTCAGCGACGGCTTGAACTCGACTTCGTTACCTGTGGCGTTCTTGGACCTCACGTGCACGACCAGCAGGCGCAAATCCTTGGTGTATGGAAGCACCTCTGCCTCCAGGCTGAGGTTAATCATCCAGTCGTCAGCACCGGCCAGCCGCCATTTGTAGATGTCCCATCCCCCATTGGCCAATGCTATTGGCAAGGCCGCAATCCCTGCCCACTTGACCAAGGCTGGCCCAATCTCACTGAGTCTCATGCCCCACCCTTCGCTGTTACGTAGCCAATTTTGAGGCCCAATGCCGTCTGTTTGCGTTTGCCAAGTCACCAGCCCTTGAAGCCGACGCGGTCCATGTAGGCCGCCAGGGCGTCTTCTCTGACTTCCTCGCATCGCCATATGGCCTCTAGCAGCTTCGTGCGTGTGGCCTTGTGCATCCCCTTGGGCCTGCGCCAGTTCTCGCCCAGGCGGGCTTCTAGCTTCCTTTGCTTGCGCCAGGACCGGCCGCAATCATCCTCAGACTGTGACCGATACCGCAGGCCGTGACAGGACCGGCAGGCAAAGCGCCCATGTGCAAAGTACAGATTCTGAGCACGGGCACCACATCGCGGGCAGTTGAACCAAGGTCGTGACCCGCCATAGTGGCAAGGGGTGCGCTCGATGGCTACTCGCTCCCAAACGTCTTGAGCATCAAAGGTATAGGACAGTACCACGGCGGCATGCGCGCCTTGAACGCCGATGCTCCCCAATCTCTTGCCCGTGTCGGTATTGGTCCAGACCCAATCGCAGCGCCTGCCATCCAGTATCCCGGCCTTGGCCAGCCCGCCAACCTCCAGGCTTAGGCATTGCTCGACCTTGGCATGTTGTGCCGGTCTGCCTGCATTCCATCGCCAGCCACCTCGCATGATTCAGGCTCCTGTATGAATACGAAATCGTCAAGTAAACCGGCTGGTTACGCTTTGGTTTACAGCGTTGGAGGGGGGGTGCGGTGCCCACTGCACGCGCATCAGAATGCTTCACCCGCTTCCCCGAAATCTTCGCCGTGTGCCGTGCTGTGTGGCTCGTGCTGGTGCTGCTCACCCTCCATCGCCTTGCGCTTGCGAGTGACGTGATACGCGGTCAGCACTTGATGGGCCACCAGGTCCAGGGCTGGGCGGGCATTGCCTTCGCGGTCTGTCCAAATCTTGGGTGTCAGTGCGCCAGACAGGGCCACGCTGTCGCCGTCGTCCAGCGCCAGCAAGGCAGCGCCGACGGTATGGCTGAAGGTGATGACGTTGACGAACAAGCTTTCACCATCGCCACCAGCGGCGCGCACCTTGGCAATCACAAACGGCTTGCCGCTCTTGCCTGTCTTCTCGGTCGGCAGGCCTTGCAACTTGCCAGCAATCAGGGCGTCAATCATGGGTTGTTTCCTTTCAAGGTGCCAGGCTATGGGCACCGGTTCATGTCAATGACTCGCATGTCTCGTTTGTCTCGCCCCTAAAGGGTCGCGAGACAGACGAGACAAAATTCATGCGTTTGTCTCGCGTGTCTCTTGGTGTCTCGCGAGACATGGCGAGACAAACGAGACACAGTTTCACTTCGCTGCATCTGCAATGCTGACCATGCGGGACTCTTGGGCAATGTTGACCATGCCGGACTCCCCCAGCGTATCAATGGCGCGATAGATAGAAGTGCGGGGGTATTGCTCTGCAAAGTGCTTGACCACCCCTGCACGCGAGATGCCTACCATTCGTGCGCGCAGGAACTCCAGCACGGCGCCTTCAACAGGACCCATGCGCTTGCCCTTGGTCTGCTTCACTGGTGCATCAGTTGGCACGACCACGCATGACGTGGCGGGCGTTCCCCACTTGGTCGCGCCAAGGGTAACAGGCTCCAAACGAAACCCGATGCGCTCACCCTTGGTGGGCAAGTCCCGTTGCTTGGTCACCTCGGCACATCGGCCCAGGGGCGAGTCTGTGACTTCAATTTCGGTATCGACGGCGGCGCGAATGCCAGACCAGCCACGCGCACCCGCTGCTTGGGCCTTGCCACTGTGATGAATCGCCAGGAAATGCGCGGCGCATTGGTTGCGAATTTGGTCAATGCGTTTGACCACCAGACCCATGTCTTGCCCGGCGTTTTCATTGGCACCAGCAGACAGGCGGGCCATCGTATCGCCCACAATCAGCCGGACCTTTTGACCCTTGCGGGCCTCCAGGGCCTTGACCAAGGCAATGACAGCCTCGGCGTCGGCATCGCTCGAAAACAAGTCCAAGGCGTTACGCACGATAGCCAGCCTCGGCACCTTGACCCCATGGTGCAGGCAATAGGCTTGCAGCCGACTACGGACTGACTCGGGCGATTCGGCGGCGAGATAGACCACTAGACCGGGCTCGGTCCTGCGTCCCATCCAATCGACGCCGCGGGCCACGGCGCAGCACAGGTCCACTACGCAAAAGGTCTTGCCGCTGTTTGAGTCGCCATAGACCATTGACGCGCCATGTGTGGTCAGTAGACCTTGCACAAGTTCATCAGGTGGAGTGAATTCGCCCAGGTCGTCGCCGAAGGACACGGACAGTGGCCACGCATCCTGGGTGCCTTGCTGTGGTTCAAGCAAGGATGCCAGAGCATCATGGCCATTCTGGGCGGCATAGTCGTTCGCGTCGAAGTTGCGTGGGCTGTCTTCGGGCATGGTCACCCATTGCACGCCTTGGGCTTTGGCGATGCGCTGGGCGTCCTGCTCCTTTCCGGCGTCTGGCACCAGCACCAGAGAAGCGGCGCGATATGCGGCCTTCAGTTCCGCAGCGACAGCAGCCACCCGACCCCAACCAAAGCAGACCACAGAGGCACGGCCCGTCGCCTTCCAGCATGCCCAGGCTTGGCCGATGCCCTCGACCACGTAGGCCAGCCCATCGGGAACCATCTCACCAACGATGAACACCCCACGCATGGGATGGCCGGGCAAGTTCATCTTCGGGCCGTCTGGCGGGATGCATTGCAGACTGACCAGCTCACCGGCCAGGGTCCGCACTGGCACCAGCAAAGCACCTGCCATGTCGTGGCTACCTATGCGAAGGCCACCACCACCACAGACACGCAGACCTTCGGCTTGGCCGTCCTTGCGCGCGATGTAGGGGTGAGAGGCCGTGGCTGGCTCGGCTGCATCCCATACTTCCTGGGCGGCCATGCCGGGGCGAATAGCGGGCCTCTGAGGCTCGCGGCGCGGCTGGGTAGGCGCACGTGCAGGCGGCGGACGTTTGTCGGTCTGCGAGGGCTTCCAGCCATTGGCTCGGGCCATGTGAAACAAGGTGCCAGCCTGTACCGCTCCGCGCTCGTCAATGCTGCGCCATGCGTTCATGACATCACGCTCACCACTGAAATTGCCAGCGGTCGCGCTCCAGGCTGTCACGTCATCAACATCAAGCCCGGCGGCCTTGGCGCTGGCCATGACCTTGACCCATGTCTGACGGTCGCAACCGGGGTCAATGGTTTGCAGGGCGTCGCGGGCTTGCTCGGTTGAGTACGCCATGCGTTAGCACCCCCACGAACGAAGGATGGCCAAGCCAATGCAGGCGGCGGCCTGGGTCCACAAGTGGCCAGCAGCGTGGGTGACTTCGCGACGTTGTTCGAGGCAATGGCTCCAGGCCCAGGCCTTGCGGTTCAGCAAGTCACGCATGGTCGATACCTTTCACCAACTCGATGGCGTCGGGGCGCATGTGGTACTGGCCAATGACCCGGGACGGCCTGCGGCGTGTAGGGGCTGGAATCTCTACCGTGATGACCGGCCAGCCGTGATGGTTGCGGATTCGCTCAACGCAGGCAGCAAGGCGCCAGCTTTGAGTTGCCCTCTGAAAGTCGGGATGGGTCAGGGTCTGACCAGTCAGCAGCATTTCGAGTGCAATGCTGTCTAGCGTTCCGGGCGTTGGCCAGCTAGGGCACAATGGTTCTGCTTCAATGAAGCTCAATTGCTCACCCAAGACCCCCGTATCGTTGGCGCGGTTCGGGGTCTTGTTCATTGGGCGCCTCCCGACAAGAGACGCTCAATATCCGCCAGGGCCCACCAGAGGCGACCATGCACGCGACGGGGGCGGATGGGGCCGTTTTCGAAGGCGGCCCACTTGCGCAGGGTTTGCGGTTGGCGGTGCAGCAGCTTGGCGGCCTCCACCGTGGTGACGCCCCGCAGGTCTGCGGGATGGGTAACGCTGTGCAGCGTCGGGGTTGTTTGTGCGGCTTGGGTCACTTCCGTAGCTCCGTATTGATGCAACGGATACGAAAGGTATGCACGGCAACTGCGCCAGGAAATGCTTTCGGTGCTTGGCGGCGTTATCCGGCGCTAAGCGACTGTCTCCGGCGGGCTTCTTCTCTTCCAGTATTTGGCAAACGCATCTGCATCAAACAGCTTGTGGCCAGCGCCATCCTGTCGCTTTATGGCCTTGCCCACCATGCCCACCAATGGCGCTGGCGGCTTCTGGGAGCGCGCCAATTCGCACAAGGTAAACCAGACATTCAACTTGTCGTTCGGATTTGCGGCTCTCTCTCTTGCTATGCCAAATGCTGCATCAAGCCAATGTGCCCGACCGCCTTTTGCGCGATGAATAGTGGTCCGTATAGCTTCGGCCCTTTGCTGGCCTTGTGCTGCAACAGGTTTGGCTGCTTCGGTCCTATGCGAGAGTTGCGATGCAGTCCGTGCACCGCTAGAAGAAAACACGAAGTCCAGACCGGGCAGCTTCAAGTCGCCCAGTGGCCAGGGTGAATTGGCTTCAGCCCACCTATACACATCGTCAACTTTCACGATGTGGTCGGCTGATATTTCTTTTAGGGAATCAATGTTGATGGCCGAAAGTCTGGCGGAGCGTGAGTAAATCGGTATTTTCTTGCTCCACACAGCGTCGTAGATGGCCTTGTCGGTCACCTTCCTCGCCTCACCTTTTAGCCCCCTTGAATCCGCAACCATCCCAAGAAGCACAAACAATGATACCCATCCATCATTGACGTCGCGTAACACCTGCGCTGCGGCTTCTTGTTCATCGAGTGCAGCCTCTACTGGGTCGGGTTTGACTTGTTGAGTTTGCCCTGGCATCGGAAAAACTAGATGAACCTTTGGTTCCCCGTTCAGCCACTTGGCAATATCGGGTGTTGTCACGTAGTCGAAAGACCAATCAAGCTCATCTGATGCTTCGCACGGGGCCCCAGTTCTGTTGCTGTAGACGGTCAACCGCTGTTTTGCAACGGCATTTCGCACGGCCTCCATCAATGGCTTGGCATGCTTGTCGTTAGCTTCCACAAGGATTTGCACAAGCTCGGAAAGCTTGAACCTGCCTTGCCCTTGCTGGCGTTCAATGATGCTGGCGAACTCGTCCACCAACGCAGCGGCAGTTGACGTTCCATTGCTGCCAGAATTCACCCCAGGACGAGGACCACGGATGTAAATCACCTGCGTTTGCGGCGGTAGTGCAAGCAAAGCAGGCGGGACCTCCATAGGGCGAACGGGGATGGTGAAGCGGGGCCGGTCGTCCTTGTCCCGCACATCAATTAACAGACTTGCGCAAAACTTTTCGAGGTCATGGCGCGCCAGGACTGCACCTTGAATTTTGATGTGGCCATCCAGTACCGTGCCATTGCTCAGACGTTGAACTATTTCACCCCGGCGAATTGCTTCTTCTAGCGCCTTGGCATGGGATGTCGCGTCAACGAACCGCGTCACTCGCTGCACATGGAATGGGTCTGGTGGTGGTATGTATCCAAGCATCCATTCAGGGCGTGACGGCGCGGTATTGAAGACCTCCAAATACTGTCCGATTTCTTCGCATCTGGTGAACTCGAGCAGTGAAGGCAAACCAAGTGTTTTGCACTGCTTAGTGATTAGCTTCTTATCCTTGGCGGTCAGCGCTGAATAGGTCTCACGTCCACCGCTATGGTCAACGCGCAGTAATTCGATGCTGTGCTGGGCTTCGTAATCAGGGATTGGGTTCAGCGCTGCGGCCGTTATGCGCGGCACCTCGTCTAGCGGCCAAGTGGCTTGCTCAGGATTGACGTACAGCGTCGCTATGAATTTCACATGCACCCCCGTGCACATCCCCGAAAGAAGAAACCCCAGCGGGACCACTCGGGGGCGTGGTCGTTCAGTCCAGCTTGCGGGCCGGGCCTAGCTGGGGCGTCAAAACATTATGAGGACGATGATGGCAAATACAACCCGCTACACGACACTGCTGCGCTCGTGGCTTGCGTAATAGGCCGCAAGGGTCGATTGCCGAAGGTCGCGCAGTAGCAGAGCCACAAACGCACTGTCCGCATACTGGCCCATGAGTCCCCGAAGGATGCCCGCCAATTCATCCAGGGTGCGATGCGCCTGCACCTCTGTCTGGCCATCGATGCGGTCTATCCACATTTGCTTGAGCCGCTTGACCTGCCCCAGCAATTCATCCTCATCTTGCGTGGTGGGCGGGCGGTTAGGCATCCTTGCCCCCTTCCTTTGGCGCGTGTCCACCTGGTGGGCAGCATCGGCGCAGACGGTCAGCATCACAAATGGCCTCATGGCTCCATGAGTGCCCTGCAGGGTTGTCGGGGTCATTTGTCCAACATACAAACAGTTCGCGGCTAACCGCCTTCACTTCCCATTTGAATGGCCAGCCTTCGAGGCGGCGAACGAGGCGAACAACGACGCCATGATTTTTCGAGGTGGCTCGCGTCTCTGTCGGCGCCCAAAAAACGCAGTAGTCACCCGGACTCAAGCGTTCCCATGCACTGATGCGCTCCACGACACGCGGATACCGCCCGCGCCAACGGATATTCGCGACCGGCTCGCGGTCATGGTCAAACAAGCAAATCACGTTGTCCGCCAGCACCTTGCGCACTGGCTTGATGGGCCGGGGCTCTTGGGGCGCTGCTGGCAAGATGATGTAAGGCCAGCCGGGAGGCGGGTTGATGTGCGCCGGACGGTCGAAGAATGGGCGAAGGCCCTGCCCGAATGGGATGGGTGTTGATGCCATGATGGCTCCTTGTTTGCGGTGTTGAACCCGCCGTCCTCCCTGCCAAGAGAGGGTGGCAGACCGTGCAGGGTTGGCAGACCGGAACAAGGAACCGGCAGGGGTTGCCCCCTCCCCACACGGCCCGCCATAAACAGAGCCATGTGCGCAGCAATGCCACGCGTGCAGCAAGCACACGGACATGAAAAAACCGCGTCCAAAACGCATTGGGCGCGGTTGCTGCGCCTTGTTTCCAGGCTGCCAAGCCCGGCCCCTGTTTTTTGCAGGGGAGCGCAAAGATTAAGGCCTCAGCTTAAGCGCGTCAAGGCACGCCAAATCAAGCTAATCGCCATATGCGGCAGTTTCCCGTACCGACCTTGCGCACAGAGAACCTTGTTGCAGGGTGCTTGCGACGGTATGCAGCATAGGCATGTGCCGCAGCGTCTCGGGCCTCAATAGGTAGCAGAACGCTATCCCCGGCCTCCATTCGACCAAGCAGCTTCTCCCATTCGCTACTGCCTTTTCTGCTGTTGTCCACCAACGCTATTTCTTTCTCGATGACCAACGCCGAAAAGTCAATAGCAACTTGAGGCCGCCGCTTGGCTCGCCGTGCCTTCTTGGCCTCGGCGAGCGATATGGCAAATGGCTTTGGGATACCGCGCTTGGCAAAGTTAAGACGCCAAACGGACACGCTTTCATCATTCAGCTCACGCACGATGTGCCCGCTGGCCACAACTGCGCGCAAAGCGTCGTCTACTTGAACTGGGTCAATGTCGAATTTCTCGGCGATGTCGTGCCGTGACAGCTCTTCGCCGGGGTTGCCTTCTAAGAAGTCAACAACCTTCCAAGCTAATGAGTCCTTGCGGGGCTTTTTGGATGTGGATGCCTGTCTAGACATGGGATTACCTATCGATACACCGTGACGGTAGTTCACCGTCCGGGACATCCAGGCAGCGGCATCAAGCCGCCGTCAACGGTACCGGCGCAACAGATGCGAAGCCTGTGTAGTGAATAGCCACATGGCCAACAATCGCGGACATGAAACCTGCGTTTCAGGATGTGAAGCATCCCCGGGCCTGAGGGGGAAGGCAACTTCACCGGCTGTGAAACAATGAGGGTGCATTTGCAACTAACTCTCAGGGATGGCTATGAATATCAAAGGTATCGGCACGTGCGCCGTAAGTCTTGTTGCGTCACTCGCTTTGACAGCATGTGGCGGAGGTGGCGGAGGTGGCAGCAGCGCCAATCCTGCAAGTACGCCGTCGAATACGGTCCTTTCTACGCTATCGTTCCCTGTCAGTGGCACTGCAACTGCATTTCGCCAATCCTCTTCGACGTTCAACATGTCAGGAGTGGATACGAAGAACAACAGCGTTTCGTTTACGCTTTCAACCACCCCGGGTGCGAGCACAACATTTGAAGGCACCTCGGTTGAGGTTAGCGTCAGTAAATTTACATCCATGAAGATGAACAATGTGGCCGGTTCTGACTTTACTGCCACTAATTACTTTCATTCGAGTCCCTATATAGATATAGGAGAGCTTGATTCTGATGGTACATATTATGTCGATGATGTTTCGACTCCCGATTATTTGCCGTCTACGGGCAAGGTTGGTGATGGTGGAGCATTGAATCAAACAAATGTATATACGGATTCAACCAAATCCACCAAGAGTGAAATAATTTACTCCCAATGGGCGCTTGAGGCAGATACTGCAACGACCGCCTATCTTTGTTTTTATGACAATCACGTGCCAGTCCCCAATGATGGCTCGGGGTATACAGAATCAGATTGCCTAAGAATCAATAGTGCTGGGACTGTACTGGGAAGAAAGATAACTGACCTAAATGCTGACGGCTCGAAGCTAACGCTATTTTCGAATTGAATGCACTCGCTCGCAAGCTTTACGCCCTTATGCAAAGGCCAAGCTTTATTCTATTCATTCCGGTCGCACACTAGAAAGCATGAAAATTGCAATGACAAATCTTAAGCCGTACACGATTAATGCGGTGGCCTCCATTGCCATGGGAATATGTGCAGCACAGGCCGCATACGCTGAGAACAAACTGTTCCCTACGGATGTGTTGAACAATGGTCAGTTCGATGCAACTGTGGACGTGAATACTGAAAAGACAACCCAAAATTATGTTTTCACTCCAGCCGAGGCCACCGCAAAATATCGAAACTACACTAGCCAGCTTTCTGCGGCAGTGCGCTATGGCGTGAACGCAAACTTCACAATCGGCGTAAACACAAATGTGGACCGCATAAAGACCATCTACACTTATAACGATTACCCTGCGCGTTATGACTATGACGCAGCAGGAGTCCACTCCAATGCAATCTTCGCCCGATATGCGTTTGTGGGCAACGAGAAGAACGCCCCATTCTCACTTACTGGTCAACTGAGAGCTTTATCCTACACGGACCACAATCCAAATGGGGAAGGGTACAACTCGCTTGTGACTCAAATCATTGCTGGTTGGGATTGTGGGCAAGGCATTCGAAGCTATGCGGATTTGCACATCACGACACCTGACAAAGCAAGTCACGAGAAGTCAATTGCTCTGGTTGCGGGTTCTTGGATTCCCGTCAGCGCCGCTGTGACGCTAGACCCGTACATTGAATTAATTCATTGGTCTGCCACATCGAACATTGCGTCAGTCAATGGCTACTCGGTCGGTCTTGCAGCTTATGTGGATGTGGGCTCAAATACCTACGTCGTTCCGTCCGCGAGTTACAGCAAGGGAACCGACTACAACACGCTTAACGGTCTATTTGACTTTCGTGGGGCCAAGACAGAAAGCGCCGAGGTCCAGCTTTATCACCTGTTCTGACGCAAGGGCCGGGCTATCCGACCAGCCCGGTGCTATTGCTTGAGAACGTCAAGCAGTCGTGGCGTGCACCGCCTTGCTCTTACGTGAGGTGGTGGGCCGGGGGGCCTGTTGCACGTTCAGCGGGGAGTCCTTTAGGCGCTGCTCAGCCTGCCACATGTCGAAGGCGGTTTGCTCGGCAAGCCACACCCGGGCGTCGCCGCCACGGTCCTTGCCAAGCCAAGCCTCGATGCGCAGGGCCATTTCTGGCGAGATAGCTGCGCGGCCGTTCAGCACGCGAGACAGTGCCACGCGAGACACACCAAGCTGCTCGGCTGCCTGGGTCACGGTCAGGCCCAGGGCTGGCAATACGTCATCGCGCAGCGTCAGGCCAGGATGAGGTGGGTTGAACATGCGAGCCATGATATTTCCTTGGTTCAGTGGTAGTCCTGATAGTCCACCAGTTCCGCGTCTTCGCCGTCAAATCGAAAGGTCATGCGCCAATTGCCACTGACCCAAACCGAAAAGTGCCCTTTCATGTCGCCTTTGAGGGGGTGAAGCCCCCAGCCAGGCAGGTTCATGTCTTTGGCGTTTTTGGCGGCATTGAGACGGCGCAACATAGCGGCGAGCTTAGGCGCGTGTGCTGCCTGAATGCCTGCCGTGCTACCTTTCTCAAAAAACAACTTGATGCCCTTATGTTTGAAGGACCTAATCATGGATTATTGTATCGTGTGGCTTTACGCTTTGCAATGGGTCAGGATTTGACCGCTCTTAGCTTTCCGGGCAGGGCACTGGCATCGAACTCTATTCCAGCTTGCTCAAGCATCCATGCCTCAATCTTGGAGTGCCACTGGCGCAGCAGGTCGATGGGGCGCACCCGGTAATGCTTCTCGGCGATGGCTGATGGCTTGTGGCCTTGAATCTGCGCCACGATTCCCACGGGCACCTCGCACCATTCGGCCAGGGTGCCGAACGAGCGGCGCAGGCCGTGCAGGGTGATGTGTGGCAGGCCAGCAGCCTGCAAGGCTTGGACGTGTGGGCCTCGCGGCTCTTTCACTCTGCCACCCTTGCCGTGAGGGCTGGCAAACACCCACTCATTGCGCCGGGGCAGGGCGGCCAGCAGGTTCGCCACGTAGGGCGTTAGCGGGATAGTCCGCTCACCCTCCACCTTGTCGCGAATGGTCAGGCGCCCCCACTGAAAGTCCACGTCACTCCATTGCACGCCCAGCAGCTCCTCGCGACGGGCACCGGTCAAAAGCAAGGCTTGCAGGTAGGTGCTCATCACCGGGGACAGCTTGCGCACCTCAGCAAACCATGCTGGCAACTGTTCGCGTTGCAGGGCGTCATCCTTGGCGGCCACTTTGGGCAGGGCCTCGCGGGCTTTCTTGGTCTTGCAGGCCCCCGGCTGCACCAGGGCAGCGTAATCGTGATGCTCAGCGCACCAGTTCAGGAAGGCGCGCAGCAGCCTGAACCCCAGCAAGGCGCGGGCAGGGCGGGTCTTGCTCTCGCGCTTTACCCATTGCTCAACGGCGGGGGCATCAATGGCCGCCAGCGGCAGGCTCAGCAACGCGTACAGGGGGCCGGGGATGGTCTTGCCTTTGCCCAGCTTGCGCTTGACGCCACCGGCCGTGGCAAAGCTCAGGTGGTCTGCATGGTTGCGCTCACTCCACATGTGGCGACGTTCGGTGCAGTAAATGGCCCAGGCATCCAGCCCGGTGATTTCTTGGCGTTGTCGCTCGACCTTGGCGGCATCGCGCTTTGCGGCGGCTTCAGCAGCGGCGGCCGCCTTTTCCTCGCGGGGGTCGGTGCCCTGGTCCATGAGTCCTTGCAGACGGCGGGCTTCGGCGCGAGCCTTGTCCAGCGTCCATGCTTTCACGCTGCCAATCGTCATGCGAATAGTCTTGCCTGCCAAGCGGCTTTGGTAGATGTAGGCCGAAGGGCTGGTGCCTGACTTGGCGGGAGGAGTGGCGCGAACGGCCAGTCCAGGAACCGTTGTATCCCAAAGAAAGGCCTGTGCCGTGCCATGCGGGCACGTGTGGTCTTCAACTCGCTTTGCCGTCAGATTGATTTTTGCCATGCTCATCACCAGTCCGTGAGTGCTTACAAAACCTTCCATGTAAGCACCTTGTAAGCAAATTCTGTCCTATTGGGTCAACATCGGTCAATACTCTACGGACTTTGTAAGCAATGCAAGTTGTTGATGTGTAATGATATTTGTGCGTTACGTCAGATTTGAGGCAATGTCGGTCAACGTCGATAAACCCCCTGACGCGCATATTGCAAATCCGTGTAGGTCGGTTCGACTCCGGCCCGCGCCTCCACCCCTCTTTCTTTTTCCCTCTTCCCTAAAAGCAGATGCGCCGGTGCCGGAAATGCGCCGCGAAGACCGCTTTTTTGCCGCTTAAGCCACCGGCTCCCCCCACCTAGCATCCCAGGTACACGCCCTAAAAGGCGTACGTGCCCGTGTTGTTGACCCTGGGAGCTATTTGGTGGACCCCACCTCCGAGCCCGATCTGATCGAAGAACCGATTGGTGCACCTGAGCAGGATTTCGCTGCAGGTGAGGGCGCAGCCTTGTCCGCCGACCCCTTGCTGGAAGCCGTGATCTGGCTCTGCCATCACCACGGCATCGACCGCAGTCACGCTTCCGTGCTCGACGGTCTGCAACTGGGCGAACATGGGATGAGCCCGACCCAGGCCGTGCAGGTGCTCAAGCAGATTGGCTTCAGTGCCACCCTGGTCAAGCGCCCGCCCAGCAAGGTGCTGTCGCTGCTGATGCCGGTGGTGATGCTGCTCAGGAACGGCGACGCGGTCATCCTGACGCGGCGCATCGGTTCGCGCTCGAAGCGGGCAGGGGGTACGCGCTACGAGGTGCTGATGCCGGGCTCCGGCAACGAGGTCTGCACCGCAACGGAAGAAGAATTGCTGCCTGAATACTCGGGCTATACGCTGCTGGCGGCGCTCAAGCCAGGCACCGTGCATGGCGACCGCGAGCGGCAACAGGAGTCGCCCTCGCACTGGCTGTGGGCCACGCTCAAGCGCTACGTGCCGTACTACCGCTCGGCCATGTTGGCGGCGCTCTTGAGCAACATGCTCATGCTGGTAACGGGTTTTTTCACCTCCATTGTCTACGACAAGGTGATCCCGCACGACGCCATGGTGACCATGTGGTCGCTGGGCATCGGCACCCTGCTGGGCATCTTCTTCGACCTGGTTGCGCGCCAGCTGCGCAGCTACCTGATCGACACGGCCGGCAAGAAGGCTGACCTGATCATGGGCAATATGCTGTTCAACCAGGCGCTGAGTATCCGCCTGGAGCACAAACCCGATTCGGCCGGCTCGTTCGCCCACCGCTTGTCTCAGATCGAGGTGGTGCGCGAATTCTCGACATCGGCCAGCGCCTCGGTGATGACCGATCTGCCCTTCATCTTCCTGTTTATCCTGATGACCTATGTGGTGGCCGGGCCGCTGGTGTTCGTGCTGCTGATCGCGGTGCCGACCGTGCTGGGCCTGTCAATCGGCATACAGCGCATGCTGCGCCGCTCGATGCGCGCCAACATGGCCCAGCATGCGGACTTGCAGGGCGTGCTGGTCGAGGCGATGGAAGGGCTGGAGGATGTGCGCGCTGCTGGTGCGGCGGGCTATTTCTCCAGGCGCTATGAAGCGGCCAACGCGGCGGCGGCGGCGTCGGCCCTGCGCTCGCGGGCCATTGCCAGCCTGGTCAACAACTTCTCGGCCATCACGCAGCCCCTGGTCACCGTGGCCATGCTGATGTGGGGCGTGGTGCTGATCAAGGACGGGCAGATCTCGGGTGGTTCGCTGATCGGCGCGGTGATGTTTGCCGGCCGCGCCGTGGCGCCGCTGACGGCGGTGGTGTCGCTGGCCAGCCGCTATCAAGGGGCCAAGGCCGCCTTGATGATCCTCAACGACCTGATGGCCATGCCCACCGAGCGCGTGCCGGGCAAGCAGTACCTCTCGCGCAAGAGCATCAAGGGTCAACTGGGCATGCACGATGTGACCTTTGCCTATCCCAAAGGCAAGCACGACCACGCGCCCATGGTGCTCAAGGGCGTCAATTTGCAGATCCAGCCGGGTGAGCGCATCGCCATCCTGGGCAAGATCGGCAGCGGCAAATCGACCATTTTGCGCATGCTGGCTGGGCTTTACCAACCGAGCGATGGTTTCGTGGAAGTCGATGGCATCGACCTGCGGCAGATCGACCCGGTGGACTTCCGCTCGCACGTGGGCTTTGTCTCGCAGGAACCGCGCCTGTTCTACGGCACATTGAAGGAAAACGTGCTGCTGGGCCGCGCGCATGCCGACGTGGGCCACTTCCTGGAGGTCGCGCGCCAGACCGGCCTGGACAAGCTGGCCTCCGCGCACCCCATGGGCTACGATCTGCCGGTAGGTGAGATGGGTTCGCTGCTGTCTGGTGGTCAGCGGCAACTGGTGGCGCTGGCGCGCTGCCTGGTCACCAAATCGCAAGTGCTGTTGATGGACGAGCCGACCAGCTCGATGGACGCGCAGTCTGAAGCCAGCTTCATCAACCACCTGCGTTCTGCCGTGCATGGCCAGACGCTGATCGTGGTCACGCACCGCCCGGCGCTGCTGGACGTGGTGGACCGCATCATTGTGGTGGACGGCGGCAAGATCCTGGCCGATGGCCCCAAGGCCCATGTGCTGGCGATGCTGGCTGGCCAGAAGTCGGCTCACGTGCAGGCCGTGCCCCCTCAACAACCGAACGCCGTGCCACAGCCGCAGCGTGAACTGGCCGCAGCAGGTTGAGGTCGCGCATGGCACTGAATCTTTCGAGACGATCGGCTGACGGGGTGGCGTTCCCCGGCGACGAAGAGTTCATCTCCGGTATCAAGCAGGCCGAGCTCGTGCGGGCCGCACCACAGGCCGTCTGGGCCATCTACCTGATGCTGACGGTGGTCGTCGTGGCGATTACCTGGGCATCGCTGGCGCGGGTCGAGCAGATCACCAAGGCCGAGGGCAAGGTGGTGTCCGACGGGCGTGAGCAGGTCATCGCAAGCCTGGAAGGCGGCATCCTGCGCAACATGCTGGTGCGCGAAGGGATGATGGTCGAGAAGGGGCAAGACCTCTTGCAGATCGATCCCACGCGTGCCGAAGCCCAGCAGAACGAAGGCGAGGCCAAGCGCCTGGCGCTGAGCGGCACGCTGGCAAGACTGCTGGCTGAGTCCACCGGCAAGCCGCTGCTGTTTCCCAAGGAAGTGCTGGCCTTGCCGCAGATCGTGCACGACGAGACCGAGTCTTACGATGCCCGCCGGCAGGCGCTGGAAGAAGCCGTTGGCGTGACACGCCGCAGCCTGGGCTTGCTGCGCCGCGAGCTGGCGATGGCGGAGCGCATGTCGTCCAAGGGGCTGATGTCCGAGGTGGAAGTGATGCGGCTGGAGCGCCAGGTCAATGACCTGACCTTGCAGATCCAGGAGCGCGTCAACCGCTTCAGGCAGGACGCCAGTGGTGAGCTGGTGAAGGTGCGCACCGAGCTGGCCCAGCTGGAAGAGCAGATGGTGGTCAAGCAGGACATGCTGACCCGCACGACCTTGAAGTCACCCGTGAAGGGCCTCGTCAAGAACATCCGCATCGCCACCGTGGGCGGCGTGGTGCCGGCCGGGGCGCCCATCATGGAAATCCTGCCGATTGGCCCTCGCGTGCTGATCGAGGCGCGCATCAAGCCCTCTGACATCGGCTTCGTGCACGTGGGCCTGCCCGTGACCATCAAGCTCAGTGCCTACGACTACTACATGTACGGCGGCCTCAAGGGCACGATCGACTACATCAGCCCCGATTCCCTGGGCGATGACCCCACCAAGACCGGTGGGCATGACACCACTTACTACCGGGCGCTGATCCGCTCGGACGTGTCCACCCTGCATCTGGGTAAGAAGCCGCTGGCCGTAATGCCCGGCATGACCGCTTCGGTCGAGGTGCGGACCGGCGAGAAGACCGTTGCGCAGTACCTGCTGCTGCCAATGATCAAGTCCCAGGAAGCTTTCACAGAGCGTTGAGTCATGACGAGCAAGATCCCTTCGATGAAATCGGCCCTGTGCGTGGCCGTGCTGGTGGCCCAGGCCGGGCTGGTGGGGGCCTGGGCACGCTGTGCCGATGACCTCAACGGCGATGCCAAACCGGAGCGCCCAGCGACCAAGGCCGGGGCCAAGCCAGGTGCGCCTGCGGCTAAGCCCGAGGTGGAAGCGCCCGCTGACCCCATGAGCCAGTTGCAGATGATCGCCCGCGAGGCCGAGCGCCGCAGCGCCTCGGTGGGGGCAGCCCGTCTGCTGGCCGAAGCCGCCGAATACGATGTGGCCGAAACCAAGGCAGGGCGCTGGCCGCAGGTGTCGGTCAACGGTACCTTGGGCCCTGGTGGCAGCAAGCAAGACAACGTGACCGTCTCCTCCGGCAACCAGTCCAGCGTGAGCCTGAACGTGAGCGCGCCCTTGTGGGACAACGGCCGCATCAGCCGCTTGACCGATTGGCGCAGCCAACTGGCGGGATCGGCCAAGTTCGGCGCTGCCGTGACCACCGAGCAGGTCGTGCTGGAAGCCGTCAGCGCGGCGCTGGAGCGCAACCGCTATCGCCTGCAGGCTCAGGTCTACCAGCAGTACATGCGCAAGATGAGCTGCCTGGTCGAGGCACTGGAAGGCATCGTGGCCGAAGACAAGGGCCGCACCAGCGAGCTGATCCAGGCCCGCAAGACCCAGCAGCAGACCGAGCTGCAGCGCGACCAGGCCCTGGCCCAGAGCCGCCAGAGCGAGATCCGCCTGCGCAAGCTGATCGGCGATCAGGTTCCCCCTGGCGATGGCATCACGATCCCGCTGGCCAGCGTGCCCGAGATCGGTGAAATCAACCGTCAGATCGAGTTTGGCAACGATGCGCAGCAACTTCGTACCCAGGCCGAGGCCCAGGAAAGTTACGCCAAGGCCGTGGTGGCCGGGCAGGGGCCTCAATTCGGCTGGAACGTGGGCAAGACCGAGGGCAAGCTGGGCAGCAGCAATGTGTCGTCCTGGCATGCCGGAGTGACGGTGAGCTACAGCCTCTTCAATGGCTTCTCGGATGAGGCCACGGCCAAGGCTGCCAACAAGCGTGCCGAGGCCAGCCGCCAGCAGTTGCAGGATCTGCTCAACACCAAGTTCAGCCGCACCTCGGAGATGTACGACGTGGCGACGAGCGCCTTCGACCGCGCCAAACGCTATGTGGACGTGCTGCGCGACAGCGAAAAGGTACGCAATTTCACCTTTCAGCAGTGGTCGCAACTGGGGCGCCGCTCGCTGTTCGATGTGATGTCGGCCGAGAGCGATCACTTCAACCTGCGCATCGCCTACGTCAACGCCTTGCACGATGGCTACCTCGCCAGTGCCCAGTTGCGTTCCATGGGCGCCGGTCTGACCACCTGGCTGACACCCGAGGCTGCGGCGCGCTGAGGCGATCCGAACGCGTGACAAGCCCAATTTGACGGGTTTTTCACGCTTTGTTGGCCTGAGTACCCGAGGGGGCGCTCCCCTAATCTTGGTCCTGCGGCGAGGATCGCCGTGTTTTGACGGGCCAATGAGATGGGAAATCGACCTTTTGCCGCTTTTCACCCTGCACAGGAAGCTGTTTCGACGCTGGTGAAGGAGGTGAGTGCCGCAGCCCAGGCCGCGCCGGTCCAGCGTCAACCAACCCCGGAACAGACGGTGCAACAGCAGCCCCCCGAGCAGCCTCCCCAACAGCCCGCGCTGCCGCAAGCGGTCCAGCCCCAGTCGACGCAAGATCAGGCCACCCTGATCCGTGGCATCGAGCTGCAAAACGCTGGTCAGTTGGCCGAGGCCGAGGCCATCTTCACCAGCTACCTGCAAACGCATCCCTGCGACGGCATTGCGACCTACTCGCTGGCGGTGATCCTGATGCAGCGGCAAGACCATGCCCGTGCCTTGGCCATTTTGCAACCCTGCGTGGCCGTCACCCCCGGTTTCGCGCCCGTGTGGATGGCCTATGCCAACGCGCTGCAGAACGTGGGGCGTCGCGACGAGGCCCTGGCCGCCTACGACAAGGCGGTGACGATCAACCCCCAGTACACCGAAGCGCTGATCAACAGCGGCGTGCTGCTGCGCGAACAGCATCGCCATGCCGAAGCACTGATCCGCTTCCAGCAAGTGCTGACCATCAAGCCCGACCATGAAACGGCTCTGGGCAACAGCGGCATCATCCTGACCGAGTTCAAGCGCACCGAAGAGGCCGTGGCCATCTTCCAGCGCCTCCTGACCGTCAACCCCAACTACGACTGGGGTCTGGGCCTGCTCGGCTATGAGCGCCTGCATGCCTGCGACTGGACCGACTTCGACGCCATGGCCCAGCGCATCGTCGAAGGCATCCATCAGGGTCGCAAGACCTGCAAGTCCTTGCCGTTGATGGCCTTCTCGGACGACGTAGCCGCGCACCAGATCAGCTCCCGCCTGTTCGGCCAGCGCTTCCCCCAGTCCAAGCAGCCGCTGTGGACGGGTCAGCGCTACAACCACAAGAAGATCCGCCTGGCCTATGTCTCGCCCGACCTGCGCGAGCACCCCGTGGGCCACCTGATGTGCGGCATCTTCGAGCACCACGACAAGGCACGCTTCGAGACCATCGCCATCTCGCTGGGCATCGACGACAAGAGCCGCCTGCGCAGCCGCATGCTCAGCTGCTTCGACACGTTCGTCGACGCCCGCATGATGACCTCGCGCCAGATCGCCGAGCTGATGCGCGAGATGGAAGTGGACATCGCCGTGGACCTGGCCGGCTACACCGCCGATTCGCGCACCGATGTGTTCGCCCATCGCCCCGCACCCGTACACGTGAACTACCTGGGCTACCCCGGCACCTTGGGCCTGCCCTATATGGACTACATCATCGCCGACCGCTACGTGATCCCCGAGGAACACCAGCGCTTCTACGACGAGAAGGTGGTCTACCTGCCCGATGCCTATCTGCCCACCGATGCCGGCCTGAAGATCGCCGAGCGCACGCCCACGCGCGAAGAGTGCGGCCTGCCCGAAGACGCAGTGGTGTTCTGCTCCTTCAGCCACGACTACAAGATCAACCCGCCTCTGTTCGACATCTGGATGCGCCTGCTGCACCAGGTGCCTGGCAGCGTGCTGTGGCTGATGTCGCGTGGCCAGGCCGCCCAGACGCATCTGCGCAATGAGGCTGCCAAGCGAGGCATCGACCCGTCTCGCCTGGTGTTCGCCACGCGCGTGCCCATGGTGGAAGACCACCTGGCCCGCTACCGCCAGGCCGACGTCTTCCTGGACACGCACCCCTACAACGCCCACACGACCGCCGCCGATGCCCTGATGGCCGGCCTGCCCGTGGTGACCTTCATGGGCGGCGCCTTCCCGGCGCGCGTGGCGGCCAGCCTGCTGCACGCCATCGGCATGCCGGAGCTGGTGGCCGACTCGAAAGAAGGCTATGAGGCCCTGGCCCTGAAGCTGGCCCAGGACCGGCCGCTGCGCGAGTCGCTGCGCACCAAGCTGGCTGCCAACCAGAAGACGCATGCCCTGTTTGACACGGACCGCTTCTGCCGCAACATGGAGGCGATCTACATCTCGATGTGGCGCCGGGCGGAGCTGGGCCAAGCCCATGACCAGTTGAGTGGCGACTGACCAAAGCACCCCAGGAGCACCGAGCATGGCTCAGCCCAATATCCATACCGTCTTCCAGCAGATCGAGAACCGCACGCTGCCCGTGCAGCAGTCGTCCGAGCTGGTGAAGTTTGCGCAAAGCGATCTGTTCTTCCACCTGGCCGCAATGAAGAACAGCCGCAGCCAGGTGCTGAAGGCCTGCTTCGCTGACAAGGGCTTTGGCCGCGTGATCCTGGGTGCCAACATCAATGGCTTTGGCTGCCAGATCGCAGGCTGCAAGGTGGAGTACCTGGAGAAGGGCTTCTTTGCCGAACCTGATGAAGCCATCCGCGCAGACAAGCGCGCGCACCTGGACGGCGCCGTCGTCATCGTCAACAACAACGACGTGGGGCAGCACCAAGCCGAGTTCGCCGATTTCTACGCGCGTTGCGACAAGACCATCTTCGTGGCCTGGGACTGGGACAACCACCACTGGCTGGACCTGAGCACCTTCCTGTCTGCTCACAGCGATATCTACGCACCGGCCCACCATGAGAACCTCTACCTCTTGAGCCGCTACAACTGGGCCACGCTGGGCCCCGTGTACTGCGCTACCGTGCAGTGGTCGCGCCAGTTCCTGGCGGACAACGTGGCCAAGCTGGTCACGGCCAAGCGCTCGAACGCACCACTGGGCAAGCACATCCCCTATGCTCCGTTCACCTACCGCAACCGCGTGGTGAGCACGCTCAGCCAGCACTATCCGTCCATCGGCTTTTCTGACCGCAACTTCCACGTGCGCACGCCGGACGAGCGCCTGGAGGAGTGGTACTCGCACAAGGTGCACTGGATTGCGCCGGTGCTCAATGACGTGGCCATCCGCATTTTCGACGCGCTCAGCTCGGGCGGCATCCCCGTGGTGCCGGCATCAATGCAATTCCTGCCGCCGATTCGCGACATCAGCCGCGACCACATCGTGTTCAGCACGCCCGATGACATCATGAACCCCAAGCCGCTGATCGAGCGCGCCGTGGCCATGTTCGACGCCGGCGGTGCCGACGGCATCGTGGCCCGCCATCGCTATGCGCTGGACCACCACCATGGCGACCAGCGCATGGCCGACATCCTGCGCGCCGTGAAGGAGCGTTTTGCAGCATGAGAGCCTCCTGCGCCATCGTCACCCCCATCTACCGCGCCGAACTGGAGCCGCTGGAGAAGTTCTCGCTGGACTACTCGTTCAGGCAGCTTCAAACCGGCCGCGACCTGTTCTTCGTTGCCCCCGAGCACCTGGACGTGAGCTACTACGCCACGCACTTTCCAGGCGTGCCTGTCATGCGTTTCGACAATGGCTACTTCGCTTCGGTGAAGGGCTACAACCGCCTGCTGCTGAACCCGGCGTTCTACGCGCACTTCGGGGGCAGCCACGAGTTCACGCTGATCCTGCAGACAGACGCCATCTTGCTGCGTGACGAGCTGGACCACTGGTGCAGCCAGCCCTGGGACTATGTGGGGGCGCCCTGGCCGGATGGCCTGGAGGTGCTGCTGAACCTGGACTGCTTTGGCGGAGAGCTGGGCAAGAAGGTCAAGGTCCACGTGGGCAATGGTGGCCTGAGCCTGCGACGCAATGCGGCTTGCATCGCTTTGCTCCAGGAGTTTGAGCAGGCCACCGACATGTTCCTGCGCTCAGGCTCGAGCGAAGACATCTTCTTTTCGCTGATCGGCGCGCAGTCGGTGGACTTCAAGATCCCCAACGAGCGCGTGGCCTCGTTGTTCGCGCTGGAGTTGCAGCCCGAGCGCTATCTGGCCATCAACAAGGGCAGGGCGCCGATGGGCGGCCATGCCTGGTGGCGCTACAACCAGCCGTTCTGGGTGGCGCAGCTCGACACGCCGCCGCCGGTGTTGGTGCCGGCCGCGGCACCTGGGCGACCGGTGTTGTCGGCCAGTACGGTGACAGCGGCGTCCTCCACGACGACGCACTGAGTCCAATCAGTAGCGCAACGGCCCGCACTTGTAGTCAGGGCTGGGGATCTCGGTGCAACGCTCGAACGCCTCCGATTTGATGCCACCGGTTGCGTTGCGGTAGGGGCCGAAGCAGGCCTGGCTTTCAGCATACAGGCGGCGCCAGGTACCGCAGTCGGTTGAGTCTGTCACGCCTTGGGCAGGTCGCTTGACGAAGCCTGCTGGGTCGGAGGCTGAAGATGGCTTGGGCGGTGAGGCCGGACTGCCTGGATTTTTTTGCCCGGTGGCATCTTCTGCGGCGGCCTTCTCGCGTGCAGCATGTTCGTCTGCCTGCTTCTTGCGCTCCGGCGAGACCTCGAACTGGCTGGAATCGATGGCCTTGGCCGACTTCCTGTACTTTGTGGGCACGACGTCGGAAACGTGCGTGTGCCCTTGATCGTCCACCCAACGGTAGACGATTGAAGCTTGAGTCGCGACCAAGGTGCCCAGCAGGGCAGCACCGACGATCAGTTTGCGTGGCATGTTCAGGACCTCGTTGAGCGGCCATTATGGTCGCCGTGCTCAACGGTGGCTGCCGTGCCGGGATGCGCGCCGATCGAGCACATAGATCTGCTTGCTTGGGGTGGACCGCAAGGTGTCGACGTACAAGCCACCGGGGTACTCATCGGTCAGGATGTGTTGTAGTCGCATCGATGTGAGCAGCGCGCCGCCAAGGGACATGGTGATTTCATAGAGCCCGTGTGGCTTGTGCGCTGGGTCGCCATCCAGCACCACACTGCCGGTTTCACCCATGCCCGCGCGCCTGCAAAACCGGGCACCTGGCCCAAAGGCCACGGCCACAAAGGTCACGAGCCTGGTGTCGTCGAGCGAGAAGACAGCCTGGCAGAGCAGACGGGCCATGGACCAATGGAGGAAGGCGCCGATCCGGGTCTCCTCCCAAGGCGAATCGGGTTTGATGCTGGCCAGACCGGCAACGTAGACATACCGGGCGGAGCGCAGGGAGCTGCCGCTGTCGTCGTCGGCCAGCATGTAGTCGGCCAGATCGAACTCATCGAGCATGCCATGCCGAAGCTGATCAACGAAAGCAGGCGTGACCGGCGCGAAGTCAAAGTAGCCCACCGCAGTGTTGCGCGCATCGCGCACTATGGCCATGGTATTGGGGTTGCGGAAGTGCCATTCCAGGTCGGCGAACAGGCTGGGTGTCTCGCCATGCCATCGCTGGCGGGCGATGCTGTGGGCATCGATCTTGTCCTTGAGCGTGGCGGGGAAGGTCAGGGTCAAGGGGTAGCGCACTTCGCCCAGCTCGCCCTTGTCTTCCTGGAAGAACTCGAAGATGGCCTCGGGGATGCTGTGCGTGGCCCATTTGGTGACGCCTCGCAGCAGTCGCCACAGCAGTGGCCAGCGGTGCTCCAACTGCACACGGGTCTCGTAGCCCCAGACGAGCCACACGCCAGTGAGCAGCAGCGCCAGGGGGAGGTAGAGCAGCCCGAACGGTGGCGCGAGGGTCCCACCGGCCGCATGCGCCAGCCAAGCATGGAGCTTGTCAATGGTGATCCACAGGCCCGAGAGCGCGATGATCAGCACCAGCAGGTCTTCGGACTCGAAGCGGCGCAGCGACTTCACGATGGCATGGGTGAGCCCTGGAGCTGACGGCATGGCGCATCTCCCCTTGAAGTAGGGAGTCAAGCATACGGAGCGGGAGATGGCTTGTCCACCCAGGGCAGGATCAGCGCGGCGCGTGTACGGTCAGCATCTTGCTGAGCTCGCCTGCGTTGCCCAACGCGGTCAGCCGCTGGTTGATCAGCGCCAGGATCTTGTCCGCCTGGTCGGCCTTGGGACTGAGCATGAAGTACAGGGCGACCATGTCGGCGCCGGGCACAGGGCGGCCGGCCGGTGGTTCGGGCTCGGCATCGAACCGGCCCAAGCGGGCGAATCCCGCGATCACCTCGGCGTATTCGATGAACATGTCGCAGCGGCGCAGCTTGAGCCGGCCCATCATCGCATCCAGGCTGTTGCTGCCGGTGTCGATGTCATCGGTGCTCAGGCCGAGCGAGGCGTAGTTGTAGTTCAGGAAGCCGCACAGCTTGTACTGCCGCAGGTCTGCCATGTCTCTCACAGCGGGCTCGCTTTTCCAGACGGATGGCAGGAAGAAGTAGCTGGGTGTCAGCCAGAGATAGGGCTTGGAGAACTGGTACTGGCGGGCGCGCTCGACGTTGTAGGTGCCGCCCATCGCGATCTGAAAAGTCTTGCCGCTGGCGACTTCGGCCACGCACCGCCCCCAGGGGATCAGCGTGAAGTCGATCTTGTAGACACTGCCGCTGAATACGCGGGTCAGCACGTCGGGTGAATAGCCGGTGACCTGGCTGGTTTTGCTGCCGTTTTCGCGCTTGAAATAGGAGGAGGGAGGCCACTCTGCCTGGCCTCCGCAGGCGTGCAGGGTGGTCTGGGCTGCGGCGGTGTCGGCGTGGTTGCCAATGCAACCCAGTACAGCTGCCATCAACAGCTGCCTAGCACAAACGGCCACATTGCGAATGAACTTCATATGAGCAGCATACCCAATTGTGATGCGGCGCTGTCCCTCGGTATGATCGGCCAAGGCGATTGATGGCCCATGGTTCAGACTGGGTCAATTTTCAGGGAGATGAGAATGAGTTTGACTCGCACAGCTGCCTCTTGGGCGGCGGTGGCATGCGCAATGGTGTGCAAGGGCGCGGCGGCGGCGGCGCTTACGCCGGGAAACCTGGTGGTGGCGAATTTCTCTTTCGCCATGTTGACCGAGGTGACGCCAACCCAAACGGCAGACAGCGAGCCGGTACAGTATTTGGGCTTGCCCGCTGCGATTGATCCCGACGTTGACAGGTCGGTGAGAGGGGTTGCACAGGCCGATGACGGCAATCTCTATATCTACCGAGGAGGCAATGTCGCAGCCATCCAGCAGTTGAACCCGATCACGGGGGCGGTCAAAGACATTGCCATTGCGGGGTTTGGAACCTACTCCGGATACACGTATGGCGACATTGCCGCCTATAAAAACCAGATTTTTGCCACGGACATGGACTCCACGGGGTTTCCCAAGGATGCGCCCAACGGTCTGGTTCGATACAACACGAATGACGGCACGGTGACCCGTTTTGCTGCAGGACATGACTACACAAACTTGACCGTGGGGCTCAATGGCATGTTGTACGCCAAAGCCTTGGGCAGCAGCGTGCTCGATGTCTATGACGCCCAAACAAGCAACTTGCTTGGCAGCGTGACGCTGGCCACATCGGCTCAACTGAACTCATTTGTGGTTGACAGCAAGGGACGCATCTATGCCTCGTCGTACGACAGTGCGGGGGGCAAGTCTCAGATCCTGTCTTTCGACAGAGATGGTCAACTGCTGGGCGCGGCCTTTACCCTGCCGCTGATCACAGATATGGCCATCAACGACCAAGGGCAGATCGCGATCGCGGCAGCGCGCAATGGGGCGTGGTTGACTGACACGTCGTTGCTCGCTTTGCAGCCTTTTGCCACACTGTTGCCTGACTCAATGAGCCTGACGTTTGTGAGGGACATCTCCTCGGTGCCAGAAGGTGGCACCCAGGGTTTGATGGGCGTGGGTCTGGTTGGCGTGTGGATTGCGCGCCGCAGCCGTTCTCGCGATAGGATGATGCGAGCCTGATCAGGTGTCCTCGTCCTTGATGCCGCGTGTGGCGCGGATCTCCGAGCACAGCGTGGCCGCGAACTGGTCGAACTTCATCAGGATGTTGATGCGCGACAGGTCGGCAAAGAGGATCTGGTCGTCAGGGGAGCCCACGCGTGGCGCGGTCTCGTCCACGGCGCTGTGGTCCACATCCTGGCTCAGATCGCCCGCGTACATGAAGGCCATCTGCAGCATGTCCTTGTGGCTCAGGCGGTAGTTGGCGGCGCGGATCTTGTCGGCCATGTGGTCCCAGTGGGCCGTCTGCGTCTTGCTGCGGCCCACCTTGATGGACAGGCGGCGTGCGCCGATCAGGGACTTGGCCGTGATCTGGTCCACCGAGCGCACGGGCACGTGCTGCAGCACCGGCGTGATCACCGGGCCTTGCAGCCATTGGCCGTCGACCGCGATGAAGTGGCTGCCTTCGGCGATGATGCAGGTCTTGCCGGGGCCATTGGGGATCACGACCTTGTAGAACTGCTCGGGCTCTTGGCGGCGCTTGCGGAAGACCTCATACAGCGGCGCGCGGCTGCCGTAGTAGTCGCCGCCGGTGGGCACGTAGGTGACCCAGGCCATCAGGCCGCAGCCGTCCTTGGGCACCTGCTCGTCCAGCGCCTGCTTGAAGCTGATGCCGTCGGGCGTGTGGATGAACTCGTCGGCGTCCAGCGGCACGATGTAATCGTAGTCGTTGGTCGCGGCCACCTGGCGGCACAGGGTGGTCAGCATGATGGCCTGCTGAAAGTCAGATGACTCATGCTTGTAGATGGTCAAAGGGAAGCCTTGGGCCTTGAGGCGCAGCAGGATCTCCTGCGTGCCATCCTTGCTGTCGTGGTCGATCACGAAGATGTGATCCACGCTGCGGCTGTTGATGCGGACGAAGAGTTCGATGATGTCGCACTCGTCCTTGATCATCGTGATGGCGGCGACCTTGGTGCTCATAGCGGCTTTCCCCTGGCGATCGATTTGGGCGATCAGTCCGGTCAATCAGGCGTGTTCGGCGGGCGCTTGTGCGGCTTGCTCCGGCACGTCGACCCTGCGCATGATGGACAGCAGGTGGGGCCCGCGCCACTCCTGGGAAAGGATCTGGAAGGCGCCTTTGAAGCCGTAGGCGCTGGCCCAGCGGTTGACGTTGTCGAAGTAGGCGGGGAAGGTCTCGTCGGTGATGATGTTGACGTGGGTGGGGTCCCTGAAG
>Ga0194137_10000011_pt1 | contig 133690 bp, 123 predicted proteins | sample TARM_MetaG_T3_14_FD_134025 | JGI IMG/M metagenome (GOLD analysis project Ga0194137, IMG submission 134025) | Freshwater microbial communities from Pennsylvania, USA, analyzing microbe dynamics in response to fracking - TARM_MetaG_T3_14 (version 2) | ecosystem: Environmental > Aquatic >...
CCCGCTGGGGGCCGTCACCCTCAACCCAGAACGTGATGCCGTCGTCACGGCCAACTCGCCAGCAGTGGATATATCGCTACTGGCCGCATGAATGAGGCGACAACTACCTTGACGCGCGCCGGTCAGCCACGCCCTTGTTGTAGAGCGATGGCCCGATCTCTTCCAGAATGAAGCCGAGCAGCCCTGACGCTGCAACGTTGCCGATCGGCTCGTCCATGTTCTCTTCGAAGTACCGCTGGATGGATGCAATCGCCTGGGTGCGTGCTTCCTTGCTCAGTTCAATCGCCATGCCGTCCTCGCTTTCACATCTATCTATTCAACTCGCCACAGCACCGGCGCCGCCCATGCCAGCCGCCTCATCGACATCCCTTTGCCGTGACGCCTGCCCCTCGATCACGCTGTCGTAATAGCGGAAGGTGTGGCAACTCGCGGCCCAGTGTCTGTTGGTGTTTCGACGGGTGCCGATGCCCACCAGCGTGCGGCCCGCGGCCTTGATCTTTTGTGCCACAGGCATGAAGTCGCTGTCGCCACCGACGATGATCACGGTGCCGATGTGCCCGAAGCGGGCCACATCTTCCGCAGCATCGAGACACAGTTTGATGTCGGCGCCATTCTTGGCCGAGGCGCCTGGCGGAAACAACTGGATCAATTCGACCGAGGTCTGAAGCAGTGCGTCGCGGTAGCGCCCAAAGAATTGCCAGTTGGCATAGGCTCTGTTGATGGCGATGGGCCCCAGCGAAGCGGCGAAATCGACCAGAGCCTGGATATCGACGAGCGGCTCCTGGGGCTTGAAGCGGGTGTCCTGTTGGGCATAAATGCCTTCGCCATACTTGGTTTCCAAAATACCCGCGTGCAGGTTCTCGAAATCCCAGTAGATGGCCACGGAACGGCGGTGATCGGTCATGTCCACGGATGCGACTTTCAGAGGTAATGGGGTGGCTTGGCTTGGCACCCCGTATCATGACCGCATGAAGGTACCTCCGCGACTGCAGTCACTCATCGAAGAAGGTTTGATCGATTCGGTCGTGCGTCAGCTCATGAGCGGCAAGGAGGCCATGGTGTACGTGGTGCGCTGCGGCGATGAAACGCGCTGTGCCAAGATCTACAAAGAGGCCACGCACCGCAGCTTCCGGCAGGCGGTGGATTACACGGAAAACCGCAAGACCAAGAACAGCCGGCAGGCGCGTGCCATGGCCAAGGGCACGCGCTTTGGGCGACAGGCGCAGGAAGCCGCCTGGCAGAGCGCCGAGGTGGATGCGCTGTACCGCTTGGCTGCCGCTGGCGTGCGGGTGCCCAGGCCACACAACTTTCTGGACGGCGTTTTGCTGATGGACATGGTGGCTGATGCGAATGGCGATGCCGCCCCACGCCTCAACGATGTCTGTTTCACTGCTGAAGAGGCCAGAACACATCACCAGACGCTGCTCGCCGAGGTCGTCCGCATGCTGGGCGCAGGCGTGGTCCACGGCGACCTGTCCGAATTCAACATCCTGCTCTCGCACGACGGCCCGGTGATCATCGATTTGCCGCAAGCGGTCGATGCGGCCGGCAACAACCACGCCAAACGGATGTTGCTCAGAGACGTGGACAACCTGCGCAATTTTTTCGGCGGCTTTGCGCCTGATCTGCTCTCAAGCGATTACGGCCGAGAGATATGGGCCTTGTACGAGCAGGGCAGTCTGACGTCCGAGACCCCGCTTACCGGCCGCTTTGAACGGGCTGCAGGGCCGGTGGACCTGCACGGCGTTCTGCGTGAAATCGATGATGCGCTGGATGAGGAGGCGATGCGGCGCCAGCGCATGCAGCAGGGCTAGCCGGCATTGGTGGCCCGAACACGCACTTGGGCAAACAGCACAGTGTCAATACAATCGAGCTTTGATCTGCAGCCCACCTTGAAGGCTCCTCATGGAACAAGCCATCATCTGGACCATTCCACTTCTGGCTTTCCTGGTTGCGCTGGAATTCGGCGTCAGCGTGATTCGCAAACGCCAGACCTATCGGCTCAACGACATGTTGTCCAACTTGAGCCAGGGCCTCATCAGTCAATTGGTTGCAGCGTGCACGCCATTGCTGCAGATCGGTATCTATTCGACGGTGTTTTCTGTGCTGGGCCATCGTGCAGATGCCGTGTTTTGGAAAACATGGTACGGCATCGTCATTGCCGTGTTGATGTTTGATTTTTGCGAGTACTGGTTACACCGTGTCGGTCATGAAGTGGCCATTTTTTGGGCAGCACATGTTGTGCATCACCAAAGCGAGGAGCTCAACATCTGCGCAGCTCTGCGCCAGGAAAGCCTCAATCCAGTCTTGGGCTGGCCGTTCTATCTGCCGTTGGCCATTGCGGGCATTCCTCCTGTGGAATTTGGATTTGTGCTCTTGGGCGTGCAGTACTACCAAATCTGGGCCCACACCGAACAGATCGGCAAGTTGGGCTGGTTGGACGGTGTGTTGACCACGCCTTCTAACCATCGCGTACACCACGCCGTCAACGATTGCTACGTGGATCGCAACTACGGCGGCGTGTTTGTGCTGTGGGACCGCATGTTTGGCACTTATGCGGCAGAGGTCGATCCCTGCGTTTTTGGAACGCGCATGCCATTGCGCAGTTTCAACCCCCTGCGCGGCCTTGCTCAGGTTTACTTTGGGCTCGCCCGTGATGTGTGGTACACCAATCGGTGGTCAGACAAGTGGCGCGTGCTGTTCAACGCGCCTGGCTGGCGACCAGCAGACGTGGCCCAGCGCTTTCCCCAGCCGGCATTTGACCTGCATCGGACGACCTACGATCCCCAAGCGAGTGTGTGGGCACGCGCCGCAGCGGTGAGCGTGTTCTTGCTGATGGTGATCGGTAGTGGCATGTTCCTTTGGCAATCGGATGGCATGGGCATGAGCTTGCGTTTGTTGTGCGCTGCAGGCTTGATGGGGGGGTTGTACTTGGTCGGGTGGTTGCTTGAGCGAGATGCAGGTGTCAAGGCACAGGCCATCGCCATAACCTGACTGGCGGGTCAGTGTCCTTGATCGGCATTGGCCCGTTGCTTTTTTCGATGACGATCGAGAGGAGTACGAGACCTGGCCGCACACATGAACCTATAAGACTTGGTTCATGCTATGGCTAAGCCAGTCTATTGGGTTGAGGCTACTGGGCGTTGTCATGGTTGCGGCCCGCGACAGGACGGGCGACCTGTTAAGGCTGATTCCCGATGGTCGATTTGAGCGAACGGACGGCCTCTTTCGCCCCAAGCGAACGCCTAACCTGCTCGACACGCAAAACAGATCGCAGGGCCTGTTCCATGAACACGTCACTCTCCCGCCGGCGCGTCATCGCCCAATCTCTGACGGCTGCTGGCCTGATGGCGGCGCCCGGTCTGCCGCCGCTGCTGGCGGCAGACTCCTTGCTGGTCCGCAACGTCACCCAGCTCTACAGCGTGCGTGTGGTGCGCATCGCCTCACCGCACACGGCAGCTGATGTGGTCAAGGCCTTGGCTGCCTGGCCTGGCAAGGTGGCCGTGGGGGGCGGGCGCTACAGCATGGATGGGCCGGTGGCGGTGGCCGGTGGGCTGCACATCGACATGCGGGGCATGAATAAGCTGGTGTGGCTACGCGCGGCGCAGCGGCAGGTGCGGCCGAGCTGGAGCCGCGCATGCGCAGCATCGGGCCTTCCACCATGGGATTGCCATGTTGCCGAAAGCGTGAGCTCAGCGTGTCACCGCGACTGGTAGCCGCTCAAGCCCTATCCTCTCAGGCACTTGTGTTATCAAGGGCAACTTTAAGATCCTTTGCGGCTGCAAACATCTCTGTTCCGTTTCCCGTGAAGACCGCAGCAACGAAATCGAGCAGTTTGGCCGTGAGTGCCAGTCGTTTGCTCACCATGGTCACCGTCTTGATCTTTGCATCGGTATAGGTAATTGCTGCGTTCACCTGGTCTGCTGTCACCAAAGCCGTTCCGGAAATCAGATTGATCTGCGCTGTTAGCAACGATGTAGCCTGACTGAGCAAGTCCTGCTGCATCCGTAATGCTTGCTGAGCATCTTCGACCGTTTGCGCGTTCCTGATGTCATCATTCAGAGATGCCGACCTTGCATTGAGTGTGGCAATGCTTTGCTGGAGATCAGCCCCCTTGATCATGTCGCCAGTAGCAGCTATTGGCGATGGCATATCCGAATTGCTACCCATAAAAGTCTCCGTCAATTGCGTGCGGCTTCAATAGCATCCTTCACTCCCTTGGTCGTCTTTGCCAGTTCGCGTAGCTGCGTATAAAGCGTTTTTGGATCCGACTCCAGTCCCTCCTGCTTAAAGGTATCAACCGAGGTCTTCCATGTATCGATTGCTTCCCCTATGCGCAAGGGGATTCCCGTCGGTCCTCGCGCAGCAAGTTGTACGCGTAAGTCCTTTACCTGAGTACGCAGTTCCCGAGCACGTATGGGCTCCTGCTTATGAAGTACACCAGCCAGAGCGGCGTCTATGCCATCCAGACTGATCTGATTGATCTCGATCCAAGTCTGATAGGGCGGTGTAGTCCCTGAAATGGGGGCGGTCGCAGTTTGGACAAAAAATGACTTCAGGAGATCTCCCAATTCTTTCATGCTGTCGCTTGATGCGATCACGTGCTTCACCGCATCGCGTCGCAACTTGGCAGTTGCGATATCGGCGATTAGGTTCACAACCTTGTCAACCGCGCCCACGGATTCTGGCTTTACGAGTTGCACGCCGTTTTTGTCTTTCAGGTTGGAAATGGATGTCCCTACATTCGAGATATCGCTGGACAGCGACCAATCCTTGTCATCCGCCAAATTATTGAGCGCGGTGCTCAACGCATCAAAGACGTCCAGCGTGTACTGCCCGAGACGTCCTTCGGCAGCCTTGAAATTCTTGCAGTCTTGGCGCGGTACATCGTCATCTCTATTCCCAACATTGATCGCTAGCTCTGCTCGCTGTAAGCACAACGTATCCATCACATCCAGTTCGGAACGTATCGTTGTACTCATCGACCCAGTTGCAGCTCCAAATGTGCCTGCTGCCTTGATATTGGCGCAACCTGATAAGCCAACCAGCAAGATCAGGGTAATCACGCGTCCGACCTGGTTGGAGACGCGATTCCAATGGTTGGTTAATGTTTGGATGAGCTGCATGCGAGGAAACCCTTCAAATGGTTTAGTTCGTTTTGCAAGACTAAGGCCTTGCTGAGAACAACTGCTGTTTTGGTGCTACCAAGGTATAAGCGCCAAGCCAATCCCAATTGATGTTTGCCTCTACCACTTGGCCATTGGACTTGTGTTCAAAGGCCGCATCCACCCAATCGACCTGATAGAAGTCTGTGCCCCGGCGGTAGTGAATAGCTGGGTTAGACATTCTGTCGATGACTGATGACTGGTGCGGAGGATCGAGAGTCACCGCCAAGCCAATAGAAATCAAAGTCCGTCGTGAGTGAGAGGTACAGACCTACGCCAAGAGGATTTTCAGAATGGCATCTGACTTCCTTGTCATACCGGATGGAGAGGTGACCGCGAAGTGTGCGCTCATCCTGCTGACTCCAGCGTGCGGCAAACCAGTTGGGTTCGTAAGCCCAAATTCGTACACATTCGTCCTTTGGCTGCTTGGCTGAATCTGGTGACGTCGAGGTCGTCTCCTCTGCCCCCAGGCCTGCGCTCATGAACAAAAGTGCAAGTAACGCGCGCCACTTCGAAAAATAAGATGTATGAACTTGCGCGGCACAATCAACTTTCTTTGCGGTTGTTTGTACCGACTGCTCAAGACATCGAAAAGAGACGAGCATCAACAACTAGGTGCTGATGAACTCTTGAAAGCGTGTCGTGAGGAGGAGGCAAGCCCTGCCACATACTTCCCTGCTTAGCTATTGGCTCGCTCACATCCTCCTATTTGTTACCGGGGCTTACAACCCCTAAATGTTGGGGGTACAAGCTCATCTGCTCCAGGTGCTGTATCTGAGCGGATCAGATCATTTGAAATGATGTGAGCTATCGCAGCCTGACCACGATTGGCCCGAATGATCTTAAGCGGTCAAGCTCCGACATCGGTAAGTAAGTGTGGAACAACTCAAAGGTCTGGCCGGCCGACGTGGTATCGAAGCCGCTCGGATCCAGGCCAGCGAAGTGACTTGCCAGATCAGGGCAGCGACGGACTCGTGCGCAAGCGAGGTGTAGTCAAGGCCCGAGCCGCTGCCGCCGAATTGCTGCTCGAGCGAATCGAAGCTGATACCGTCAGCGAGGTCAAAGCCGGTAATCTGTGAACCCGGCGCAGCCTGCTTGCCATAGATGGTGGTCAACTCCGCGTTGTCGGACGATTTGCCGCCCGACGGAGGCTGGATCACCATGTTGACTTGCAGATAGATGTCGATGCCCCGTTCTTTTTGATGTGAACGAGGTCATCCCGACCAGACCAGGGACAGCGCGTTTGATCAAGTTGAATGAAACTTCAGCGCGAGAGGCGACGCCGAGTCGTGGCACCGGCGAGCATGAGGCCGACCAGCGCCAGTCCAGCGGAGGCCGGCTCGGGGACAACGGCCACCGTGCTGATGGCCACGCCGCCTGTGCCCATCAGGGCGATGCCGTTGGCACTGGCGTTGAGGCCGCCAATGGTCAAGGTGTTGAGCAGCGTCTGACCATCCTGATCGAACAGGCGGGCTGTCGCACTCTGTCCATCAGCGCTGCGCGTGATGGACAGCTCATACCATTGGTCGCCCCAGACCTGGCTGGCACTGCTTGTGAAGGCGCCGGAGGTGTAGCCGGGGTTGGCCATGCTGCCGAGTGCGGCCACATCAGAGGCGGCAACAAACGACGAGGCGCCAGTGGCATCGGCTGCGATGCCTACGAACAAACGCCCTCCCTGGGCATTGTCGAATCCAGGGGTGGCAGGACCAGGGCCTGGGTTGATCCAGGCGGTCAGTGTGTCATTGGCTGCAAACGAGATGCTCGTGTTGTAAGACCAGGCAGCCTCGGACAAGGCAATGCCGTAGGTGCCATCAGGCGCGGGTGTGCTCAGGTAGATGCTGGCATCGGCGCCGATACCGGCGCTCCAGCCCGGAGCAGACAGGGCTCCACCCGTGAAGGGTTCGACCACGGTGGCTTGAGCCGAAGCTGCGCCCATCAGGGCGGCAGCCATGGCCAGTGAGGAAATGCGAAGGTTCATGACAGGACTCCGGATAGCGATTCAACAGATGCTGCAACTGCTCGCGATCACTGGTTGTTGGCAGGGAAATTGAACAGGCTTGTCAAGTCGCCGATGGCCGGTTCATTGGTGGGCTTGTAGAGATTGTTGAGATTGCGCACAGGGTTGGGCAGGTTGTCGCGGCTGCGTACAGACAGCGTGGGCAAACTCCAGTTGCGTTCGATGAACTTCAACACCGAAGCATGATCGTGGTAGGTGTGGTCCACATAGTTGTGTTTGGCGTAGGGCGAAACCACCACCAGCGGAATGCGCGGACCATCGCCAAAGAAGTCGATGTTCTGGATGTAGCCACTGTCGAAATAGCCACCGCCCTCATCGGTCGTGATGACGATGGCCGTGTCAGCCCACAGAGTGGGGTTGGCCTGCACGCGGCTGATCAGATCCTGTAGGAAAGCTTCGTAGCGGGCTGGTGCCGAATAGCCCGGGTGGCCGCTGTCCAGGTTCTTGGGGACAACGTAGGACACTTCAGGCAACGAGCCGGACGCCACATCGTTGTAGAAGGAGTTCAGTCCCTTGAGGCTGGCAAAGAGCGCAGGTGTATTGACGACCGTTGACGAGGCATTGTGTGGGTCGCCGATGCTGTTGTAGAGATAGGGTCGACCAGTCTTGATGGCCAGTGACGTCAGCGTGGGCTCCAGGGCAGCATCCGGTGTGCCGGCAGGAAGACCCAGCTGGGCTTTCATGGCTGCAGCCACCTGGGCCTTGATCGTGGGAAAGAGGGGATCACCACTCACGTCGGCGTCTTCTCTGCCGCCTGTATACCAGCGCCAGGTCACACCATGTGCCGACAAAGATTCACCGATCGTGGGTACGGTTTGTGGTGGGTACACGTAATTGGTGGCACCCAATGCCTTGGGCGTGCCATCCACGTTGTAGGGCGGATCGTAGTTGTTGACGAGATAGTAGGCACCGGTCTCGCAGTTGTGCGCGCGGCCCTTGGCATCCAGTGCGGCACGCACGGCGGCCACGCCTGGTTGATTGATGTCTGAGCAGTTCACGTAGGAACCACCGCTGTAGCCATCGTTGCTGTAGAAGTTGTCGGAGCCCGACTGCGGATCGGGGTTCTCAATCTGATTGGCCGGCGGAACGGCCAGCGCACCGTTGAGTTTGTAGACCGCCGCATCACCCGTGGCGATGCCAAAGAAATTGGCGCCTGTACCACCCATGATGAACTGGTGGTAGTTGTCGCTGATGGCCCAGTTCTGCGCCAACGACTTGAAGTAGGGCGCATCGCCCTGGTTCAGGTTGAAGAAGCCCATCAGCTCACCGCCCTGGCCCGTGTTGCCAACGGTCACGCCGCCTGTCGCACCACCTTGGCCAACGGATGTGGCCACCCAGGTGAAGAGGTCGAGGCGCTCGTTGCTGCCACCGGTCTGCTGCCACATCTGGAAGAAGCGGTGCACCGGATCGCCCACGCCGGTGGTGTAGCTGGCGTACTTGGTGATCTGGAAGGGGCCATTGGCGGTCAGGCCCGCAAAGCGCGGATCAGGAATGGCGCCGTAGAGCTGCAGCGTCGCCGGGTTGTACAGCCCGATCATGGTGGGCTGGGGCAGCTTGGCATAGGAGCCGCTGCGTTGCGGGCTGAGCGTGTAAACGCCCGAGCTGTTGCCTGCTGTGCTTTGCACGGCCTTGCCGTAGTTGGCACCGGGCGTGCCATCGGCCTTCACGATGCCCTGCGACACGAGGTTGAACACCGACTGCCCTCGGGGCGGTACATAGGTGCCATACAAGGTGTCGAAGCTGACATTTTCGCCAACCACCACAATCAGATGCTTGATGGGCGTGGTTGTGGGGGCTGCTTGGGCCGGGGCAATATTCAGGCAGGCAGCGCACAAGGAGGCAGCCAGCGCAACACAACGCAAAGCGGGCAAATGCATGAAAGTCTCCGGGTAGATGGTCAGGCTTGCTGAACCACGATAGGCGCAATATGTGACCGAGTGGTGATGACCGATGAATGCGAACGGACCGCGTCCAGCGCATGGAGCGCCCACAAGCCGACAATGACGATCACGCCGTTGTCGTTCTTGCGAGCATGTCGTCGAGTGTCTCGGGTCGGCGCAATGGTCAAACCTGTCCGCGCGTAGGCGCTGGCGCAGATGGCAGTCACGTTCATCCCCACGCGCTCGATCTCCGAGACGCATGTGGACCGTTGACTCCTTTAGAGCATCGCGATTCACAGCCATGTCTTGCGCCGACAGTGCAATGAGAAGATCCCTTCCCATTGAGTCCTCAGCATGACCAACGTCACCCGCCGCAAGATCCTGACGCTACCCGCCAAAGCCATGGCCTTGGGGATGACTGGAACAGGTCTCACGGGAGCCATCAGCCAAGCGGTTGCGGCCAGCGGCACAACTGGCACCATCGCAGACGTCAAGCACATCATTGTGCTGATGCAAGAGAACCGCAGCTTCGACCATTACTTCGGCACCCTGCGAGGCGTGCGCGGCTTTGGCGACCGGGCCGCCATAACGCTGGCGGGAGGCTACTCCGTCTTCAACCAACCCAGCGGGGTAGCACGACGCTATCCCTGGGCCATGAACACGACGTCTACAGCGGCTGGTCAAACGCCCAGCGTACTGACCCAATGCGACGGGAGTCTCGACCACAGCTGGGCCACGCAACATACGGCCTGGAACAACGGCAAGATGGATGCGTGGGTGGCAGCCAAGGGGACTGACCGCACGATGGGGTACCTCACGCGCGGCGACATCCCGTTCCATTTCGCGCTGGCCGACGCCTACACCATCTGCGATCACTACCACTGCTCAGGCCTGACCGCGACCGGCCCGAATCGCACCTACTTGTGGGGCGGCATGATTGATCCAGCCGGCAAGTACGGCGGCCCTGCATACGACGGCGGCGACGAAACGGGCTTGAGCTGGACGACCTTTGCCGAGTCACTCGAAACAGCTGGCGTGGACTGGAAGGTCTACCAGAAGGCTTCGGACAACTTCGGCGACAACGGGCTGGCGTACTTCAAGCAATTCGCCAACGCTGCCGTCGGCAGCACGCTTTATCAAAGAGGCATGGCATCCGTGCCGGCTGTGACCGGCAACACGGCCGACGACATCGTCGCTGCACTGAGCAACGACATCTCGGCCGGCACGCTGCCCGAAGTCAGCTGGATCGTCCCGAGTCAAGACTATTCCGAGCACCCCGATGCACCGCCTGCGAACGGCGCCTACCTGATCAACAAAGTCTTGCAAGCCCTAGCGGCCAATCCAACAACGCTCAACTCGACCGTGCTGTTCATCAACTACGACGAGAACGACGGCTTCTTCGACCACGTACCGCCCCCTGTGCCCACTGCTGGCACCACAGATGAATACATCACCGTATCTGGATCGACCAAACCCATCGGCATGGGTTTTCGTGTACCGATGATCGTATGCTCGCCTTGGAGCCGCGGCGGTGTTGTGGATTCACATGTATACGACCACACATCGGTGATTCGCTTCATCGAGCAGTGGAGCAGCGCCGTCGGCAAGCCGGCCAAGTGCAACTACATCAGCGCGTGGCGTCGATCAGTCAGTGGCAACCTGACAGGCGCCTTCGACTTTGCCAGCCCGGTCTATGGCTTGCCGAGCAACCTGCCTGTGGCCACCCAGGTTATCGATCGTAAGGGCACATGTGACCCACTGCCCAACCCCACCTCGGCCAACGCGCCCAACAGTCTGCCGGTTCAGGAAAGCGGCAATCGTCCGGCGCGTGCCTTGCCCTATCAGCCAGACGCGAACGTGTCGTCCATCCAGTACGGCAGCAATGGCCAGATCCTGCTGTGGATCCAGATGCAGAACGTGGGCGCGGTGGCCACGCAGTCGGTTCACCTGGCAGCCTACGCCAATGCCTACCGCAGTGGCGGCCCATGGCAATACACCCTGGCGCCGTACTCGAACGGCAACAATGGCACCGCCACTGACTTCTTCAACATTGGCACAGGTTACGGCGGCGGCGCCTACGACCTGAGTGTGATCGGGCCGAATCGCTTCCTGAGGCGATTCGCTGGCAACACCAACAACGCCGGCAAGGGTTGCAACGTCACTTCGTCCTATGCGGTCGACCCCAACTCAGGCGAATTGGCGCTGTATTTCATGCTGAGCAACAGCGGCAGCCAGGCAGTCACATTCGCGATCAAGTCCAACAACTATCTTAGCGGCGGCCCGTGGTTGTTCAATGTCGGACCGGGCAGCAGCGTGCAGACGTTCTTCCCGGTGGTGACCAGCAACTATGGCTGGTACGACTTCAGCATCACGGTCAGTGGTGACAGTGCCTGGCTGCGTCGCTACACCGGCCACATGGAAACCGGCACGGCATCGATCACGGGCTAAGTGGACGTGGACACCAAAGGTCGACTGATGCCAGCAAATCGCTGCTATTGCATTCCAGCGAGCAGTCGCTCTAGTCGCTCGATACGATAACGGTGCGGCGTTGTGATGGCATAGAAATTTTCTTTCAGCTCGGTCGACTGTCCAACCTTCACCAACAGGCCAGACTGCAACTCGTCTTGGACCACCACCTCTGGCACAACAGTGAGCCAGCCGCTGTCGCGTGCGATCAGACGCAGCATGGCCATGTCGTCCACTTCCGCGCGAATGCGTGGTTCCACGCCCGCTGACAGGCACAGCGCGTCGAACTGGGCACGCAACGCATGGCGAGGGCCAGGCAGCGCCAGGTCCAGCCCGTCGAGGCTCTGCGGAATGGCCAGGCTTTGCCCGCGCCAACGCGATGTTGGACCCACCAGGGAGATGGTTTGGCTGCCCAGGAAGCGGCAGTGCAGAGGTTGCTGGGGGTCGCTGGGCACGGGTTCATTGGCAAGCACCACGTCAAGTTGGTGTTGCAGCAAGCGATCGAGCAGGTCGTGCAGCAAGCCTGATTCGAGTATCAGGGTGACCGACGGGTCTGACAGCAGGGGGCGAATCCAGTTTTCTTGGTAATTGCGCGACAGCGTCGCCACGCTGCCCACGCGCAGGCGGGTCATGCCCTCGCTGCTGCCCTGCAGGCGGCCCAGCATTTCCTGGCCCAGGCCGAAGATGTTTTCGGCGTAAGAGAGCACGAGTTGGCCGGTTTCGGTCAGCAGCAGGCGGCGTTTTTCGCGTTCGAACAGAGGCTCGCCCAGGCGGTCTTCCAGCTGTTTGATCTGAGCGGACAAGGACGATTGGGACACGTGCAGGGCCTGCGCAGTGCGCGTGAGGTGCCCCGTTTTGGCCACCCGCCAGAAGTAGAACAGGTGGTGGAAGTTGAGTTGCTCCAGGTTCATTCGTTCTGTTTAATCTATTAATTTATTCCAATCAATGTAATTTACAGAATGAACCCTTGTCGACACCATGGTGGATGTGTTTTGGAGGTCGTACGTCATGGATCAAGGGGCAGGTTTGACAGCCAATGTGGCTATTGTCTGCGCGCTGTTTGCGCCAGTCTTGGCTTTGTTGTTAGCCGGGTGGCTGCGCTGGGGCCAGTGGGCCCAGATCGCTCAAGTTTGGCGCGGTGTGCAAGGTGCGGCGTGGCTGGGTTTGGCCACTTCGGTGGTGGCCGGAGTTCTGCAGGCGATCAGTTCCGGGCGCCCAGCCTGGGGTTGCGTGCTGGCCGTCACGCCCGTGAGCGCCATCTTGGCCGTGCTGGTGCAGGGTCTGGCCGGCGTCATTGCCTCGTTTTCTGGTCGCTACCTGCAAGGTGACGCACAAGGCCTGGCGGGCCAGCGCCGCTATGCCGCCGCTTTGGCAGGGGTGCTGGCTTCGGTGCAACTGCTGCTGCTGTCTGACCATTGGGTCTTGCTGATCGCCGCCTGGGCGGCTGTGGGCGCTTGCTTGCAGCATTTGCTGTGCTTCTATGGCGACCGGCCATTTGCCTTGTTGGCCGCCCACAAAAAGCGCCTGGCCGACCGTGTGGCCGATGGTATGTTGGTGGGGGCGGCTGCCCTGGCCTGGCACGAAGTGGGCAGTGGCTCCTTGACGCAACTGGCGCAGCATGTGGCCCAACACGCCGCCCAGGCTACCGTGTCGGTGAGCTTACAGGCCAGCGCTGTGCTGCTGGTGTTGGCGGTGGTGTTGCGCACCGCCTTGTTGCCCGTGCACGGCTGGATCATTCAGGTGATGGAAGCACCCACGCCCGTGTCGGCCTTGCTGCACGCCGGGGTGGTGAACCTGGGTGGTTGGGTGTTGATTCGCCAATCGGCCCTGGTTGAGTCCTCTCCTGTGGCGCGCTGGTTGCTGGTGGGCATGGGCGTGAGCACGGCCCTGCTGGCCGGCTTGGTGATGATGACACGCATCAGCATCAAGGTGCGCTTGGCCTGGTCTACCGTGGCGCAGATGGGCTTCATGGTGATGGAATGTGGTTTGGGTCTGTACACCTTGGCCGTCCTGCACCTGATTGGCCACTCGCTGTACAAGGCCCATGCGTTCTTGGCTGCCTCTGGCGTGGTGCAACAGACCCGCTTGCAACAAATGCGCCGGCAGACCCTGCCGGCCGCCTGGAGCTTGTGCGTGGCCCCGGTGCTGACCTTGGCGGTGGTGGCGGGCCTGCAGGCTGCCATGGCCACACCCAGTTGGCCGTGGTGGTGGACCGCCGTACTGGCCTTGGCCTGGGCGCCCCTGATGTGGGTGCCGGCCCACGCTCCAGCCGGACGTTCTGGTGCGCTGGTGCTGGGCGCCGGTGCCTGCTTGGTGGCGGCGCTGAACATGCTGACAGCCTTGGCCCATGGCGTGCCACTGGGCTTGGTGGACGCACCTCACGACTCGGCCGGTTGGTTGGTGGCATTGGCCATGAGCTGGATGTACCTCGTCTTGGCGGTGCTGCAACGCTGGCCTCAGAAATTGTCGGCCTGGCGCCGTTGGAGCTACGCAGGCTTTTATGTGGACGAGGTTTACACCCGTGTCACCCTGAGCCTATGGCCCACCCGCTGGACACCGCGCAAGGCGGATCAGAAAGACGCTTGGGTGCCGCCGAACTCCTTGATGGCCAGGGGGGATTGAGGAGCACACGATGAATGACTTTGTTGTAGAACTGAGCAGCACGCCTCTCCAAGTGGCCCAAGCTTGCGCGCAGGCCTGCCAGATGATCGCCCCGACCTGGCCGCTTCATCGCTCGATTGCCGTGAACCCCCACTGGCAACGCGTGGGCCGCTCGGTTCGTGAAGTGGCGGCCCGCATGGCGGTGCTGGCGGGCATTCAAGTCTTGCCTACGCGCGCCCACTTGCTGCAAGCGTGGCAAGGCGGACGCATCAGCCCAGATGACCTGAGTTGGGCGCTGACGCAAAAGCTGCCGCACACCGCCGCCTTGACGCCCAAGCAGTGTGTGGAGGTCCTGAGTCGTCCGCTGGATGTGCCGCGCCTGCCATTGCTGATCGATGTGCTGGACGATGACCCTGCACGCCACAAGCGCCTGTCTTGGCGCGAGGCGGTCACCCACCAGGTGAGCCAGACCTGCGCTGCCTACTTCGACGAACACCAAGCGGATTGGCAGCCTCAGCGCGATGAGGGCCTGTATGCCTTCTGGCGCGATACGCTGCTGCACGACCATGGCATTGGCCTGCTGATGGGCCTGCCTCACTTGAAGCAGGGCCTCAGCGCCCTGCCTGCCACCCGCAGCGATGCGGAGTGCTGGGCCATGCAGCGCCTGGGTTTGGCGCCTGAAGTATGGGCCGATTACCTGGAGGCGGTGCTGCTGTCGATCAACGGCTGGGCATCGTGGTGCGCCTATCTGGGCTGGCAAGCCCAACTCAATGGTGCGACGTCTGAGGAGGGCCAAGCTTCCTTGCGCGATCTGCTGGCGGCCCGACTGGCCTGGGGCGCCTTGCTGCTGGAGTGCAAGGATGACAAGGCCGCGCGTCAGGCGTTTGCGGCCGTGCAGAACGAGTGGCGTCAGGCCAGCAAATGGCTGGCGCAAGCTGAGGCCCACTTGTTGGTGGATGAGGTGTGGCAACTGGCTCTGGAAGCAGGCTACCAGCGCCAGCTGGCACAGCAGTTGACAGTCCGGAGTGGACAACAGGACCAGTCAGGGCTTGAGCCTCTGCCAACGCGTGTGCAAGCGGTGTTCTGCATTGATGTGCGCAGTGAGCCATTCCGCCGAGCGCTGGAAGCCGCCTGGCCGGCCGTGCAAACCGTGGGTTTTGCGGGCTTCTTTGGTTTGCCCGTGGCCTACACGCCGCTGGGTACGACGGCGCGCCGGCCACAGCTACCCGGCTTGCTGGCGCCCACTCTGGAGGTACAAGACGTCGCGGCTGACAGACAGGCACTGGTCGCAGCACGCCAAAGAAGCTTTGCCTGGAGCGAGGCTTGGCAAACCGCCAGCCGTTGGCCGGCTGCGGCCTTCTCGTTCGTGGAGGCCGCTGGCGTGACATACCTAGGCAAGGTGGGCCGCTGGTTGACGCCCGACACCCGCGAACGCCCGCGCGATGACCTGGCTGGCTTGCCAGCTCGCTACCGCCCCGTATGCTGCCCCACGCTCACAGGCTTGACCACCGAAGCCAAGGTGACCTTGGCCGCGCGCGTGCTGCACGCCATGGGCTTGGATCGCGATCTGGCGCCGATGGTGTTGCTGGTGGGCCATGGCAGCCACAGCACCAACAATGCCCATGCGGCTTCTCTGGACTGCGGTGCCTGTGGGGGGCAGACCGGTGAAGTCAATGCGCGTGCGCTGGCCGGTTTGCTCAATGAGCCCGATGTACGTGTAGGCCTGATCTCCCAAGGCGTGTCCGTGCCATCACAGACCGTGTTCGTGGCAGCCCTGCACAACACCACAACCGACGAAATCGAGATGTTTGACACCGAGGCCTTGCCCGATGAAGCCCGCAACACATGGGACTTGCTGCAAGCGGCGCTGCAACGCGCCGGGGACCAGGTGCGGCGCGAGCGAGCACCCCGCCTGGGGCTGGACGCGCGAATCGATGCACACGCCTTGTTCAAAGCCTACCGCCGGCGCGCCAACGATGGCGCGCAGACACGCCCTGAATGGGGCTTGGCTGGCAATGCGGCCTTCATCATGGCGCCACGCGCTCTCACCCGTGGCTTGAACCTGGGCGGCCGCACCTTCTTGCATGACTACGACGCCGACCACGACGCTGATGGTAGTGTGTTGGAATTGTTGATGACTGCGCCCATGCTGGTGACCAACTGGATCAACTGGCAGTACCACGCCTCTACCTGCGAACCCGAGCGCTTCGGCAGCGGCAACAAGTTGCTGCACAACGTGGTAGGCGGCAACGTGGGTGTGTTCGAAGGCAACGGAGGCGACTTGCGCATAGGTTTGTCGCAGCAATCGATGCACGATGGCACGCAGTGGATGCACGAGCCCCTGCGCCTCACCGTGGTGATTGCCGCCCCGCAAGTCGCCATTGACGTCATCGTGGCCAAGCACGCTGTCGTGCGCCAGTTGCTGGACAACGAATGGCTGCACTTGTGGCGCATGGCGGGCACAGGCCTGCAGCGCTATGTGCGGGGCCAGTGGCAGAGCCTGGGAGGCTTGGCATGAGGCATTGGGCTGACCAACGTGTGGCCTCGACCCCTTCACAGGCATGTTTCCCTGGAATGTGGAAGTGCTGGTGTGGCTGGATGGTCGCCTGTGCGTTGAGGTGGTGGGCATGGCCCAGGGCCCGACCCAAAGTGGACACTTGCAGAAGGCCGACTGGGCTGTGGTGGAGCGTTTTGCCCTAGATAAAGACTTTCCGAACCACCAGTTGGTGATTCGCCCGCAAGACCTCGATGACCCCCGCCTGATCAAAGGCATTGCCGGTCAAGCATGCCCGGCATGCAGCAAGCCTGGCTACTGGACCACCAAGCACATCGGTGGTTTGCCTTGTGGCGTGTGCAAACAACCCACCAGAACGTACATGAGTCAGGAATGGGCCTGTGTGAGTTGCACTCATCGCCACGTCGAACGGCGTACAGATAGGTCGTTTGCAGAGCGCCAGCATTGCGAGCGCTGTAATCGCTGACCCCGCGCAGTGGGTGTCATCCTTGATGGCTACGGCGTCAATAATTTCTGACACGCCCCCGACTGTGTCGGCCCGTTGCGGCCCTTGGTCTCAGTCAGGGAATTGATTGATCTATGTTGGTGCCCACAATGCGGTCCATTTGCATCTGCAAATGGAATCCGTCTGCACCCGGCTTGATGCCTTTGCGCGCAAGAGCCTGCTCTACCTGCGACGTGACCTCATATGTCAGCCCCAGTCCAAGCGCCTGCAAGGCGTTCTTAACCAGATCACATCGCAGGACAATCAGGCCACGAAGTTCTTCCCAGGCGCGCTGGGCCGCACGACCGGCATGTCCACTGTGCATATTGGGTTGGCCGACTTGTTGACGAAATGCTGGATTGCTGCGATCTAGGATCTGCTGTACTTCGCCTTCGGTATCCAGCCTGGCGCCCACGAAGTGAGCCAGCACCACGATGCGGGCGTTCACTGCGCCCAGGGTGGTTCGGAATCGATGTGCCTTTTCTGCGATGTGCGTGCCTTCCTCTATCAACCGCATGTCCATGGAAGGCCTTTCGTTGTGGCGATCGTCTGATATCCCGTGCATGGGTGGCTAGCGCCGCTGTGCGTCGAGGTTTCTGGATGTGATCCTCAAGCGCAGGGGCTGAGGCAAACCAGTGGGGGGCTCGGGTAACGTGGGCATCTTCGCAAAGGCATTGCGCAAGGCCGTATCGATTTGCGTGTAGCCACTGCCGTTGGGCAGCTCGACGCGCTCGATCCGCCCGCGTGTATCTATCCATATCCACACCATGGCGACATAGTCCTGTTCGCGCAAGTCATCTATCGTTGCCAGTTCGTTCTGCAGGCGCTGGCGGACGAGTCCTCCATAAGCTGTAAAGTTGAATCGACTGGCGCCGGATGACACACCTGTTCCGTCGCCACCCACGCCACCTGAGCCCAATGTGGTGATGTCGCGGCCGCCCCGCTTGGACACCAGACCGAATCCATCGCCTGCACCTTCCCCATCGGCATCAACGCCCAGTTGATCGTCGTGGGGCTTCTCGCCCGGTGGCGCCGCTTCGGCTGGCTCATTGAGATTGAGTTGCGGCTTCTGAACATCAAGTTCCTTGGGCGGTTCTTCCTTTGGCTTTTCTTCCTTGGGCGGGATGGCACGTTGCGGGTTGACCAGTGCAATGCGCTGAACCCGGTTGTAGGGGTGCGCGTTGTCACCGATCAGATGGCGGCGCGCATACAGGCCCGCGCCCACCGCGAGGGCCAGCACCAGCACACGGACCATCCATGCGCGCATGGTATGCAGTGGCTCGTGGCCTCTTCGGGGTCTGTGCGGCAGTGACACGCTGAGGCTTGTGTGCATGGCGAGCTCACTTGACCAGTCGATCGGTGACAAGACCCAGCTGGGCAATCTGCAGGCGCTTCATGACGTCGAGCACCTCAATGACCTTGTGGTATTGCACGCTAGCGTCGCCTTTGACGACGACAGGCAACTCGGGATCGGCGGCCTTGTACTGTCGCAGACGCATCTCCAGCTCGCCCAGGCTGACCAGGGCCGTATCGAGGTAGATGCGGCCATCCGAGGTGACGGTTACCGCCTTGGTCTTGGGCTTGCCCATGCTCGGAGACGCGCCGGCCTTGGGCAGGTTCACCGAGATGCCTTGCACAGTGGCCGTGGCCATGATCACGAACACGATCAGCAAGGTCCACGCCAGATCCATCAGCGGCGTGAGGTTGAGCTCGTCGTACAGCTTAAATTGGGTCTTGAGTCTCATGATGCGACTCCCGATCAGGCTGCTTTGGCTTGCACGGCCTCGACAGCCGCGTCGCCTGATGTGGTCTTGGCCAGCGAGGAGCGCAATGCCAACTTGCCGAGCAATTCGTTGGCGAACACTTCCATGTCGGCTGTGAGTTCACCGATCTGCGAGGCAAGGTAGTTGTAGCCGAACAGGACGGGGATGGCCACCATCAGGCCGGACACCGTGGCGGTCAGCGCAGCCGCCACGCCCGGTGCAATGGTGTTGACGTTCACATCGCCCGCCATGGCGATGCTGGCAAAAGTGATCATGATGCCGACAACCGTACCGAGCAGGCCCAGGAACGGCGCGCCCGACACCGACAGCGTGAGGAACACGAGGCGGCCATTGAGCCGGTGCGACTCTTCCACGATGGTCGCATCCAGGCCTGCACGCACCACTTCCAGCGCCTGAGGTGTCAGTTCACCGCCCGTCAATTGGCGAACGTTGAAGACCTCGCTCACCCCTCGATCGAAGAGGTGGAACAGAGGTGATTCTGACCATGTTGCCGCCTGTTCCTTGGCAGCATCCAGTTCCATGCGGGCAAGGGGGGTGGCGCCATCTCTGAACAAGGCCAGAAAGCCGTCGTTCTGACGTTTGACGCGACCGATCATGCGCATCTTGACTACCATGACCTCCACGCTGATCAGTCCCAATAGGCCGATGAGGCAGATCACGATCCAACCGTCCAGGCTCACGGCGTTGAACAAGGTGCGTAGCACAGCGCCATATTCGCTGCCGCCTCCGCTTTCGTCCCCACCATACTGGGCCAGCTTGCTCTGGGGATGCTGACCGATGGCTGCCGCGCGCAGCCATTCAGGTGGCCTCATCATGTTGGATATCTGTACCTCGTCGATCTCGCCGGCCAGGCCCCCTGTACCGGATGCATCCGCGCCAAACAGCAGGTCGCCCTTGAACTCCGGCAGGCGCATGGTGCCGGTCGCGACCTCCTGTCCATCTACAAACAGGTGCGCGCTGTCACCCAGCGTGAAAGACAGGTGATGCCAGCTGGCGCCATCAACGGGCTTGTCTGCGCTGATGCGTGCGCTCTGGGTGCCGTTGGTGACCATCAGATAGGGGCGCCCTGCTTCAAGGCCCAACACCAGCCTCTTGCCGTCCTCATCACGCGTGAGCAAGGTTCCTTTCGCTGCAGCTTCTGTGGGCTTGACCCACAGGTTGACGGTCAGGCCCGTGCCGGATGGCGTGGCCAGGGAGGGCGAGCCCGCGACGCGCATCGTCTGTGTCGGCTGCAGGGCAAGACCAAAGCCGATGGCCCCGTCGCCACCCAGCTTGCCTGAAGAGACGGTGACGTTGTTGCCATAGCCCGTCGCATCGTGTGGCATGCCATCCTTGTCGGCGAAGTGAAACGCGGCCACGGTATGCGGATCGAAACTGGCCTTGGCGCTGGCTGCCGCTTGTGCGTCGGGGTTGCCGAAATACATGTAGACGCCCGCATCTTTGGCGCCCACTGCCGGCACCTGTACCCAGATGATGGCGATCTCGTTGACAGGATCGAACTGTTCGATATGGAAGTTCAGCGGTGTCTTGTCATCATCGGCCACGAAACGCAGGTCGCCACCGGTCTGCTGTGCATCGAGGAAGGGAAAGTTGCCGGCATGAAGTCGAATCGGCACCAATACCTGCTGAGCAGGGCCACCCAATGCGGGCGTCTCGGCGCCATCCAGCGAGATCTTCTTGCGATAAGACCACTCGGTGTTCCACCATGCATGCGCCATCAGCGGCAAGCAAAGCAGCATTCCCCACATGGCGCGTTGAAAAATGGCCCATGGCCGGGTACGAGATTGAACTGGCTTCACGCTCGACATGCGGCGCTCCTTCAAACGATTGGTTGTCGCTGCAGCCGATATGCAGCGCTTTGCAAACGAAGCGAAGCATCAAGGCGGCAAGGTGCGAATAACTTGAGGCACATCAAAAGGCATGAGTGATGCAGAAAAGTGCTTCTGACAGCATGAACTGATCAGCTCATGGTTTCATGCAAACATGACAACGACTACGCCTTTGGGCTCATGCTCGGGCCGCTTTCAGAGCGCTGAATCTCCATATCAGTGCATGAGAAGGCTTAAGCCCAGGATTCAACTCGGATACCGGCGGGCCTGAAAGCCGGTGAATGCCATGTACAAGACTTAGGAACTCGCTCGTTCATCGCGAGTTGTCATCAAAAGAAAGGATTGGTGATTCCAAGCTGCCGCAAGACGGTTCGGCATTCGCCGATCCACCATCGCTTGAGGTGAGCAAATGAGCAGAGCGAGCATCATTGGTGCATACAACACGGCATTCGGTGCTTTCGTCCACAAGGACAAGGCAACCGGCCTGATGACAGACACGAAAACCTATTACGACTTGTTGATCGAGGCAGGACGAGGTGCCATGGCCGATGCGGGTCTGGTCGGCAAGGATATCGATGCCATCTATGTCGGCTCATGCTCTCCTGCTTCCTTCGTCAACCAGGAGCATGTGGCCCCCATCGCGGCCGAGATCGACCCGGCTTTGCGCTTCAAGCCCATGACGCGATGCGAATGCGCATGTGCTTCGTCATCGGTGGCGCTGTACGACGCGGTCTATGCGATTGAGGCCGGGCGTGCACGCCACGTTCTGGTGATTGGCGTCGAGAAGATGAACCTCTTGCCCACACCGCAGATGACGCATGTGCTGTCGTGCTGTTCGCACTGGCCCAGCGAAGGCTCGAAGGGGTGGAGCTTTCCCATGCTGTTTGCCGAGTACGCAAAGGGCTATCAGGCGCATCACCGCATCTCGGACAGCGAACTGGAGCAGATGCTGTGGACGGTGGGGGCGCTGGCTTATCGCCATGGTGCCGAGAACCCGCTCGCGCATGTGCGCAACGGACCGCAAACCGTGGCCGAGATCATGAAGCTCAACGAGCTCGACGAGCGCGGCCGCAGCAAGAACATGGTCATCGCACCGCCCTTACGCCTGCATGATTGCTCGCTGGTGTCCGATGGCGCTGCGGCGTTGGTGATCACGCAGACTGCCAACGTTCCAGACAAGCGTCGTGCAGTGGAGATCGCCGGTATAGGTCATTCGGTGGAACGCCTGCCTGAGAACGTGCGCCCAAATATGTACGAACTGATGGCGGGTAAAGACGCTGCAGCCAAGGCCTACAAGGAAGCGGGGATCACGCCCGGCGACATCGATCTGGCTGAAGTGCATGACTGCTTCACCATCAACCAGATCATGTCGGCCGAGGCCCTGGGGCTGTCGGAAGACGGGCGTGCAGGCTATGACTACCTGGACGGGCGCTTCACCCGTGATGACCGCGTCGCCATCAACCTCTCGGGCGGCTTGAAGGCCAAGGGCCATCCGGTGGGTGCCACGGGCGCTTCCATGCACACACTGATCTACAAGCAGTTGATCGGCGAGCCCATCGGCGTGTCCGCACGCAAGGCCGACATTGGCGTCGCATTCAATGTGGGTGGCTCAGCCGTGACCAACTGCGTCACCGTATTGCGCAAGCTGTGAGTCGCACAGACAGGAGCCGAGGATGACAAGCTTCATATACAACGATCAACTTTTTTCGCTCACGGCGAACGGTGACGGTTGGGACATTGCACGGACTGTGGCCGACGGGAATCAAGCGCTGGTGGGTGTCGGTCTGTTCACAGGATTGTCGCCAGACGACGCCCTGACGCGGGCACGATCCCTGGTCCAGATCATCCATCCCGTTGGCATCAAGGTGGTGGGGCCCGATGTGGCTCACCCCGCGCTGGTCGGGGATCTGAAGATCGTCGGGCCGAATGTGGCGCACCCCAACTTCATCAACTGGAACCAGGACAGCGCCTCGTTCCACAAGGATTGATATTTCAACAAGCTACTGTCAGGACAAGTCATGAATATCCAGGATAGCGTTGCGCTGATCACGGGCGGCGGCAAGGGCATTGGTGAAGCGGTTGCCAAGCTGTTTGCCAGACAAGGTGCCAAGGTCGCAGTGGTCGACTTGATGCAGGCAGACATTGATCGCGTCGTGGCCGACATCAAGGAAATGGGGGGACAGGCCATTGGCATCCAGGCCAATGTGACCAGTGAAGCCGAGACCGCTCGATTCGTTCAAGGCACCGTAGAGGCCTTCGGTAAGCTGAACATCGCCGTATCGTGTGCGGGCATCATCCGCGATGGCACCATGTTGTCGCTCGACAAGGAGACGGGCAAGGTCTCCAAGAAGATGGGCCTGGACAAGTGGCAGCCCGTCATCGACATCGACCTGACCGGCAGCTTCCTGACGCTGCGCGATGCAGCCGAAGCCATGGTCAATGGCGGTTGGGATGGTTTGCTGGTGCCCATTTCGTCCGTCAACAAGGTGGGACAGGTCGGGCAGCTGAACTATGCATCGGCCAAGGCTGCGGTGGCCATGATGCCCAAGATCATCGTGGGCGAGTTTCTTCTGCGAGGGATCCGGCACATCCGATGCGTCGGCATCGCGCCAGGCTACACGGCCACGCCCATGCTGACCGGCATGAACCAGGCCGCGCTTCACACGATTCTGGAAGACGTGCACATTGACCGTCTGATCGAGCCACAGGAAATCGCAGACCTGATTGCGCATTGCGTGAGCAACGAGGCGCTCAATGCCACCACCATCGAGATCACGGGCGGCCTGTGCTATCCGCGTGGCATTGCCAAATAAGGTCGGTCCATGAACGCCACATCGGAAACCATGGTCGAAAACGTCACGTTCGACGAATTGCATCTGGGCCGATCTGGCCGCCTGGTGCGCCAGTTGACGCTGGCAGACGTTCGGGCCTTCGCTGCCCTTTCCGGCGATGTGAATCCGACTCACATCGATGAAGCCTTTGCAAAGGGCAGCATCTTCCATGGACTCATTGCGCACGGCATGTGGGGTGGCGCATTGATTTCCAGCTTGCTAGGCACGTTCTTTCCTGGCCCTGGCACTGTCTATCTGGAGCAGACGCTGCAATTTCGTCGCCCTGTTCGAGTGGGTGACACCCTGAGTGTGGTCGTCACCGTCATTGCGAGGGATGAAGCCAAGAAGCATGTGACACTGTCCTGCGAAGTCCGCAACCAGACGGGCGAGCTGACGCTCGGTGGTCAAGCACGTGTGCTGGCTCCCACGGAGAAGGTGATACGCCCTCGCACACCGCTACCCGAGCTACATATGTTTGATCCCATGAGCCGGCTCGATAGCTGGGTCGGTGGCCTGGCGTTTGCGGAGCATGAGCGGCCAAAGTGTGCTGTCATTCATCCTTGTGATGAGCAGTCGTTGTCTGGTGCCATCGAGGCGGCAAGACGAGGCCTGTTCACGCCGATCGTGGTGGCGCCCCGAAGCAAGCTGGAGGCGATCGCAGACGCTGCTGGCATCAGCCTGAGCGGCATCGAGATCGAAGACGTCCCGCACAGCCATGCAGCGGCATACAGAGGCGCGGAGATGGCTGCCGATGGCCATGTGAGCATGCTGATGAAGGGCAGCCTGCACACCGATGAGGTGATGCACGAGGTGTTGAATCGCCCTGCGCTGCATACCGGCCGGCGTGTTTCTCATGTCTTTCGCTTCGATATTCCGACTTATCCCAAGCCGCTGCTGATCACCGATGCGGCCATCAACATTGCACCGACCCTTGATGACAAGGCCGACATCATTCGCAATGCCATTGATGTCGCCCACGCACTGGGGGTGGCTCTGCCCAAGGTGGCCATCCTGGCCGCAGTGGAAACGGTCACCCCCAAGATGGCTTCGACCGTTCACGCTTCGGCGCTGTGCAAGATGGCGGACCGCGGCCAGATCGTGGGTGCGGTACTGGATGGTCCGCTTGCCTTTGATAACGCCATCTCTGCGGAGGCAGCACACGTGAAAGGCATCAAGTCTCCTGTTGCTGGAGACGTTGACGTTCTGGTTGTACCTGATCTGGAGGCCGGCAACATGCTTGCCAAGCAACTCGAATATCTCGCGGGGGCCGCAAGTTGCGGCGTGGTCGTTGGCGCGCGGATACCCATTGCGCTCACCAGCCGGGCAGATACCGCTGCCTCGCGCATGGCTTCAGCAGCCTTGGCCGCCTTGCTCGTGGCATCAACGAAGTAGCGCGCCATTCAGCGCCAGCAGTCACTCACAGTCCTAGGTCCGTCATGTTGCAAGCCACCCTGAATATCTACCGAGATGACCCGCAAAAGCTGGCGCGCGAGAGTGCCATCGCGCTCAACCGCACAGTGCATGCCCATACAGCCAACGCGACGGGAGGGCTATCGCCTGTGGCTCTGTCCCTTGCTTACGGTGATTGGGCCATGAATTTGCTGACCTCACCAGGTACGCATGTGTGGCTGGCCGTCACGGGTCAACAGCGTGCCATGGAGGCCATGAGTGCCGCGCTGTTTGATCAACCAGTCGACGACGCGTCGAGTGCTCCCTCCAGTGACCCGGCGTCCGTTGATTCGCGCTTCGCTGCAAACGAGTGGCGCCAATGGCCATACCGCATGTTCGCCAGTGGCTTCATGTCCTGGGACCGCTGGTGTCGCGATGCCGCCCGATTGCCCGGGATGTTGCCGCACCATGCCGACATGGTCGGCTTTTTCACGGGGCAGATGCTGGACATGCTCGCGCCCAGCAACTCTGCCTTGAATCCGGTTGTGGCGCGCACGGTGATGATGTCTGGTGGACAGAACCTCCTGAACGGTACGAGGCACCTGCTTGAAGACTGGCGTCGCCTCCAGGACGCCAAGGCAAGCGAGCGGCAGCTTGAGTACCTTCCAGGACGGGACGTTGCTGTGACACCAGGCAAAGTGGTCTACCGCAATCACCTCATCGAGTTGATTCAATATGCTCCGAGCACGCAGGAGGTCCATGCCGAGCCGTTGCTGATTGTTCCTTCCTGGATCATGAAGTACTACATCCTCGATTTGTCTCCGCACAACTCGATGGTGCGCTACCTGGTCTCGCAAGGTCACACCGTGTTCATCATTTCCTGGCGCAACCCCGATGCCAGCGACGCTTTGTTGAGCATGGACGATTACCTGCAGATGGGTGTACTCGATGCGCTGGCCGCGATCAAACGACTGATTCCGGACGTGGACGTGCACGCAGCCGGCTATTGCCTGGGTGGCACCCTGCTTGCCATCGCGGCAGCTGCCCTGTCGAGGCCGACGCGCGTGCAGGATGCCGATCAATTGCCCGCCTTGAAGACCGTATCTTTGCTGGCTGCGCAGGTGGACTTCACCGAGCCCGGAGAGATGGGTGTGCTGATCGACCCGGTTCAGATCAACTGGCTGGAAGACCTGATGGCGGAAAAGGGCTACCTGAGCGGCAGGCAGATGGCAGGCTCCTTCCAGTTCCTGCACGCCAGAGAGCTGGTGTGGTCCCGAGGCGTACGCGAGTACCTGATGGGCGAGCGCGAGCACCCCAATGACCTGATGGCGTGGAATGCCGATGTCACACGCATGCCAGCCACCATGCACAGTGAATACCTCAACAGCCTCTTTGTGAGAAATGAGTTGGCTGAAAGCCGCTACATGGTCGAAGGCCATGCCGTGTCCTTGATGGATTTGCGCATGCCCTTGTTCGCTGTCGGCACCGAAAAAGACCATGTCAGTCCTTGGCAATCCGTTTACAAGCTCCACAGGCTGACGGAAACCGAACTGAGCTTTGTACTGACCAGTGGTGGACACAACGCAGGCATCCTCTCCGAGCCTGGGCATGCTCATCGGAGTTACCGCGTACACACGTCTTCGGCTGATGCCGCCTGGCTCACACCTCAAGACTGGCTGAGTGTTGCCTCCAGACATGAAGGATCGTGGTGGACGCAATGGCACGCATGGCTCGCTGAGCATGCAAAGCAAATGGTTCCCGTGAGCGCGCCGGGTCGTCAGATAGACGAGTTATCCGCCTTGTGCGACGCGCCAGGGAAGTACGTTTTCGTGCGCCATGCGGACTGACGCCAGGTTCACAGAACTGGTTTTGGAAATCGAGGGTATTCCTGTAGAGTTGCGTACGCTCACCCGTCGCATTTAATCGAGTTGAAGTACCCATGGCACATGCACCGAATGACCGTGCTGATCTGCGGCAAGCTATTGACAGCTTTGCCAAGGAAATGAACCTCTCGGTCGATGATGTCACTGCGTTGTACGAAGCGGTAGTCGCCGAGCTTGCGGCCAAGGCGAAAATTGACACCTACTTGCACATTTTTGCCATGCGTGATCTGCGGGAAAGGTTGAATATTCACGGCAAGCGGCGTCTTTAACGGCGCTTGCTAAATGATGCGCACAGTCTTCCTAACGGTTGACGCGGTATCGGGGCGAAGCCCAAGTGTCAGGCTGAGCGCGCGCCAAGGGGGTTAACAGGCAGATCAACCACGGGCAGCGGGCGACTGGCAATCGCCCAAGCTTCCGACCAAGGCAGCCCCAGCGTCGTCAGCAAGGTGGCCGAAACTTTTTCAGGCAGATCGTCGGGCGAGCCAAAAGGATCGTCTGCCTGCTCGGACATGGTGACCTCAGCCATGAGCCCGCCCAGGATGGTGCTTCCCACGGCCACAACCAGGCTTGCCAGGTCATGGCAGACAAAGCGCTCGGCCTCAATGCCAGTCATCACGTCCCTGAGCAGATAACGCCCCAGGCCTGTGCGCAGACTGTCGCGATTGAAATTGGTGGCCAGCACGAACTTGCCCCACACCGAATCGGCCCTTCCGTGCCGAATGGTGTAGCGCGCAGATGCCGCAATCTTTTCTGCCGGGTCCGTCACCTGTTCGCCCAACTTGTCGAGCGCCGCAGCGTAGTGCTCGATCAACTCATCCTTCAAGGTCTGGAAGATGGCCTCTTTGGACGGGAAGTAGTTGTAGAACGAGCCAAAACCGACATCTGCCGCATTGGTGATGTCTTGAATGGCCACGCCATCCATGCCCTTTGCTGACATCAGGTGCAATGCGGCGCGCATCAGCTTGAGGCGCGTTTCCTGACGCCGCTTGTCCTGGCGCGTCGTTGCTGCACCAGCCGACTCACGACCGGCTCCGTCAGTCTGCTTTGCTTGCCCTGGTTCAGGTGCAATCCTCATCCGCTTGACAGGTGAGTTTGTGGCGCTTGGAGGCATCGATTTTTTGGCGGGAGGCATGGCCGAAGTGAAGTGATCGCAGCAGTCGGCCCCAAGACTAACAGCTCCTTGCGCCCCAGGTACAAACCCTGTTACCGTAATAAACTGATGATATTATCATTACTGACCAATCAATCAATTTGCCGAGGTTTTCATGGGCTTTCCTGCCTTTCCCTCCCGTCAACTCACGACCGAAGAGCTCAAGCGCTACGACGAGGATGGGGTCATCATGGTCAAGGGCGCGCTGGACAAGAACTGGGTTGAGATGGTGGAGCAGGGTGTCGAAGAAGCCCGCAACGCTCAGTCTGTGACGGGCAAGTTCATGTCCCGAAAGACTGAGGGCTACAAGATGGACATCTTCTTGTGGAAGCGCATCGATGTACTGCGCGACCTGATCTATTACGGCCCGTTTGCGCGTTGGGCCAAGGATCTGATGAGGTCTGAGCAAGTTCGCTTCTTCTATGACCAGATGTTCATCAAGGAGCCAGGCACAGATGCCCCTACGCCATGGCACCAGGACTTGACCTTCTGGCCGATTCGCGGCGAACAGATCACCTCGTTCTGGATTCCCTTGAATCCGGTGACGACCGAAAACAGCGGGCTGTTGTATGTGAAGGGGTCGCACAAGTGGCCGCAACGATTCAAGGCCTTGTCACCCGACTATGTGGCCGCGCTGATCGATGAAACGGCTGATGACGTCCCCGACATCAACGCCAACCCGGAAAAATACGACCTGCTCCACTGGGACATGGAACCGGGCGATATCCTGATGTTCCACCCTCTCACGCTGCATGGCTCGTTTGGCAACAAGTCCCGCACGACCCCGCGGCGCGCGCTGGCACTGCGCTGGACCGGAGATGATGTGATCTATGAGCCTGGCCCCAAGCGCATGCCGATTCATTTTCGGCATGACGCCAAGCCTGGTGGTCCATTGAAAGGCGCGGCCTTCCCGATCATCCTGCCGCACCATGATCCTGAAGAGCGCGCAGCGCGCGTGCAGATCGAACATGAACAGCCACACAAGATGCTTGGCTCCGCGATCACCAATGCAGTCTCTGCCGTCAAGCTGGAGCTGGGCGGCAACAAGTCGGTCATCGCGCCACGCCAGACCTGGGACGATCCATCGAAGATCGCGCCAGCCGCGAAACATCAGACGAAGTGACGGAGCTTCACAGATGCGAAAGCTTTTCGTCGCCGCAGCGGCAAGCACGGCGTTGCTTGCGTGCTTCAGCCTTTGGCCCGTGGACACCGCACCCATGGGCTGGGAACCGTCAGTCGTGGCACCGTCCACAGCCATCACCAAAGGTGCCCCACTTCAGGACTGACGTTCTTGTCCTAGACTGTGCCGCAAGCGATCAGTGTTGCCTTTGCAGGTTCGGGAGCAGCGGATATGGATGGCTCAACTCCCAGGTGGACTACAGGAATCGGTTCGTGCGAGGCTTGGCTCGCGTACGGGCGAGATTGACCGCCAGCAGGCCGATTGTTGACAGCACCAAGCTTGCAGGCTCGGGCACTGCCCCGACAGCGTTGAAGCCCGCGATCTGTTCGCCTATATACGAGCCAACCGATGCCGTAAGCGCATTCCCGGTGGGGGTCTCCGCCAAGGTTGGATCAACAAGGCCTTCTCCATCGAATGTGCCCAGGTACTTGTAGAACTGATAGCGAACAACGACAGACGGATCGCCCTTCAGATCCAATGATTTGGAAACTTCGTCTACTCGTCCCGGTTGTAGAACTTGCCACTCAATTTCAGTCTCAGGCTTGTCATTGAGCGCGGCCACGCCAGGATTTTCATAGGGGTTATGGCCGCCCATCAAATCGTTGAGACCTACGTTTTGGGGCAGCGTGGTTTGAACGATCTTGACCCAATAAGCGTTGTTTTGAGGAACGGGATCAACCTGCTGCGCTTTGATGACGGCGACCACGGGGGCAGGTGGCTGCGCAGGTGCAGGGGGCGGAGGTGGTGTAAAGGTCACCGCTGGAATGGCAACGTTGGCTGTTGCCAGCGTTCCTGGGGTCGCACCTTCGACCAGCCAGCTGTAGCTTGTTTTGGTGGGTGAGCCAAGCGTACTGACGCCGAAGTGATCACAGGGAACGTTGGGATAACCTACGTTGCCAAACTTCCAGCAACTTTCACCGGGTGTATTGAACACACCTGAAGTGGTACCAGCACTCCATGCACCATTGACGTATTGCCCCATGTAGGTGATCTTGGCACCGATTGTTTTACCGGTGCCGTCTAACAGATCACCAATGGTTGGAAGGCCATATCTCTCCACATCCCCCGGCGACGCAGTGCCAAAGTTGCGATTGAGGCCAAACACATCGGTGATCTTGCTTTTATCGATGCCCTCCAAGTCAATTTCAAAGCCATGCGCCGTTTTTCCAGTGTCGTTGACGACATCAAAGTTTGCGAGCGAACCAAATGTCGAGGCTGCCTCCGTCGTGGCGGGTAGTAGCGTCAGCAGACTTGTGGTGATGAATGCAATTTTGAGCATGACGGTTCCCATTTCCAAGAGTTGCGCATAATAAATGTGCGTATTTCACATTTTATGATGGGATGTGTCAAGACGATGACGGTGGCTGCGAGGTAAGTACCATGGGGAAATAATCTCCGGCTCCCTCAATAGGGCGTGGGGTTGATTCTTGGCAGACGTTGTTGTCCAGAATCACTGGTTGGACAAACTTCGCGGCGGATCCGGTTGTCAACGAAGAGGTGAAGGACCTCGACAGCTATGTGCTGGTTGGCGATTCGTATGGCGCGGTCTCCTCGATCGCGGTGGCGACGCGGCAGCCGAAGGGCTTGAAGGGCCCGGTGCTCTCTATGTCTCTATGGTTTCGCCAAGAGCGCGCTCACCTCGCCTTTGCTCAAGTTTCTGACCAGGCTTGCACCGTTCTGCCCCGGTCCGTTGATGGTGACGCGCAGCCTGCCTTCCTGTCGCTCAGGGTGCCTTGCAGACGCGAGGTGTGCCTCTAAGATGCAGCCAAATCAATAAGATGCAGCCAAATCAATTTTGTGCCCCAAGAGGCAAGCAATCGGAGACAGACATGAGCCAACAAGCCCTGCACAACGCCAAGGAACTGGTCGCCCGAGAAAAGCTCGACTTCGGCCTGGACGGTGAGTTGCCCCGCTGGTGGTACGAGAACAATCCGTACAAGTCGCGCTTGATCGACGCCTTGCAGGCCGCTTTTCCCGACGGTGAACGCTATTTCATCTCGTGCGTGCGCGCCTTCCGCGAACAGACCGCCGACCCCAAGTTGCTGGCGGAGATCAAGACCTTCATCCGTCAGGAAGGTCAGCACGGTATCGTGCACTCCAAGTACAACCAGAGGCTGCGTGAACAGGGCCTGGACATTGACGCCATTGTTGATTTCATCAACTGGAACAACGAGGCCCACACCAAGCGCTTCTCCAAGGAATACAACCTGGCGTTGACCGCTGCCTTCGAGCACTTCACGGCCATGCTCGCCGAGATCTTCTTTGTCGAAAAGAAGACCATGTCCGACGCCGACCCCAAGCTGCGCGCCATGATGGCCTGGCATGCCGTCGAAGAGATGGAACACAAGGCTGTCGCTTATGACGTGATGCAACAGGTGGCCAAGGTCGGCTACTTCAAACGCTGCCTGGCCATGGCCCATGTCACCTTGTTCTTGAGCTACCTGACCCTGCGCTTCACCAACCGCCTGCTCAAGAACGATGGGTTCTCCTTCGGGCAGCGCATGTGGATGATGGCCAAGTGCCGCTGGTGGCTGTTCGGCTACAAGGGCATCATCTCCAGCCACCTGGGATCCTTGCTGGCCTACTTCAAGCCTGGCTTCCACCCGTGGCAACAAGAGGCCATTCACAACTACGACGCCTGGGTCGAGGCCTATGAGCGCACGGGCGACCCGATGGCTGCCGGGGCAGCGCTCTACCAGGCTGCCCACTGAGCGCATGGCCATGCAGGCCGATGTCCCTTGTGGACACCGGCGCGCACAATGCGCCAATGGATCACCAACCTGACAACCCTCTGCATGGGGTCACGCTGCAGCACATCGTCGAATGCCTGGCCGACCACTATGGCTGGGCCGAGTTGGGCCACCTGATTCCCATCCGCTGCTTCACGCATGAACCCAGCGTGTCGTCCAGTTTGAAGTTTCTGCGGCGCACGCCTTGGGCGCGAGCCAAGGTTGAAGCCTTGTATATGGAGACTTGGCGACGCGAGCGGGGCAGGTAGTCAGGCTGTGGCACAAGCCCATGGGCTCGATGTCGTCCAGCATGGGGGCAAGCAGCCCTGGCACCCTCCGTTGTGATCGATCAAGTCAGCACAAAATCAACGGGCTCAATGAGTGGCGGCAGATCCCGCTCACCCACCATCTCCCGCAAGCTGACCTCGATGGCGGTGGACATGGCATCCAGCGCCAGGTCATTGGCCATGGTGCCGAAGGGCTCCTCGATCTCGTCGCCCAGGGCCTCGATGGCGAAGAAGGTATAGGCCACGAAGCACACCATCACCGGAGTCATGACACCGATGGAGTCCAGCAGGCCAAAGGGCAGCAGCAGGCAATAGAGGTAGACGGTGCGGTGCAGGATCACCGAGTAGGTGAAGGGCAGCGGCGTGGAGGCAATGCGCTCACAGCCACCATGTGCTTCGTTCAGGCCGGTCAATGACCTGTCGATCACGCCAGCCAGCAACGCAGGCAGCTCTGCCGCATCGCGTTGGGCCTTGAGGTGTTTGCCCAGCCACATCAGGATGTGCGTGGCAGGCGTGCGCTGGCCGCTGACCTGTTGGAAGACCGGCTCAGGCAGCAGACGCTGCAGGTCGGGTCGCGGATCAGATTGCCGCAGTTGGTGCCTGATCGCATGCACATAGGCGGCCAGGGCCTTGGCGAACACCACAGGCTCCGAGCAACCGAACGACACGTATTGCCTGATCGCATCGCGGGACTCGATCAGCAGCTTGCCCCACAGCTTGCGGGCTTCCCAATAGCGGTCATAGCTGGCGCTGTTGCGAAAGCCCAGGAAGATGGCCAGGGCGACGCCGACAAGGGAGAAGGGCACGGCCGTGAGCGTGATCTTGCGGTTGAGCAGCTCACCATGAAAGATCACCACCAGGATGGACAGCATGGTCGTGAAGATCAGCTGAGGCATGATCTTGGAGAGCACGGAGCCTCTCCAGACGAACAGCATGCGCAGCCAGTTGGGCTTGGGGCGGACGATCACGTGACGATGCTCAGGAGTCGCTCTGAGTTTTCATTGTCCCATGCCGTGCCCTGGCGGCTCAGGTGGAGGCCTTGGGCCGGCCTCGGCGCGCGGGTTTGAGGTCTTTGAGTGAAGCCTGCTGGTTCAGGTGCTCCAGCCACAGGACGGCGTCGGCCTGGGACAGGAAGTGCCGCAGGTAGTCGGGCGACAGGTCATGCATCAGCGACATGGCGCGCAGCATGAGGTTGTGCGAATTCAAGGGGCCCGCATGCTCCGGCCCGCGCGTCAGCGCCTTGGCCAGTTGCTGCTGCGCCGAGATCTTGGCCCATACCTCGCTGAAGCGTCGCACGCTTTTCATCTCTGGTGGGCTATCTGTCTCGCTCGTCAGTCCGTGCCCGGGCTTGTCTTGTGCACGGTCGTCGACGTAGCTGCGCAGCTGGGCCATCGGGGAGGGCGCGGCGGACCGGGCAGGATGCATGCCCGTGTCCAATGGGGCACCTTGAGCCGCATCTTGGGCGGCGGCTTGCTCCGCACCGGTGCGGTAGTCGGCCACGGCCTCCCGGAACCTGCAGACCAGCAATTGTTGAACCGCTGCGGGCTGCGTCTGCATGCGCATGGCCAGTGCTTCGAGGTAGCGAAAGCGAACCGGGTCGTGCAGATGGGCGCCCTGCGCGCGCAGCGCCTCCAGGGTGGCGTCACTCATGGTCGGCAGGCTTGCTGTTGTTGGCCATGCGGGGCACAGGGGCCATTTCCACACGGCGGTTGCGGGCACGCCCTTGCTCATCGGTGTTGGGCGCGACGGGCTGCTCGGCGCCGAAGGCTGCGGCAAACACCTGGCCGGAGGGCATGCCTTCTTCGATGAGGGCGCGCGTGACGGTCAGCGCCCGCTGCGCGGACAACCCCAGGTTGTCGCTGAAGCGGCGGTTGTCATTGCGCACCAGCTTGTCGTCTGTGAAGCCGCTGACCATCAAGAGCTCATTGCGTTCGCCGAGGTAGACCCGCAAGGGCTGCACCAGGCTCTTGAGCAGTTGCCGTCCATCAGGGCGCAGTTCATCGGAGCCCGCTGGAAACAGGACGCTGCCGCTGATGCCGATGCGGCCATTGTTCAAGGTGACACGGCCACTGGCCAGCGGGCCTGCCAGCGCTTTCTCCAGCGCCATGCGGCGTTGCTCTTCCTGCTGGCGCTTTTCGACCTCCTGCTTGAGGTGCGTGACCAGGTCCATCTGGACCACGAGCATGCCCACCAAGATGAGCACGAAGGCCCCCAGCAGGCCGGACATCAGGTCGCCAAAGACTGCCCATACCGGTGCTGACTGCTCTATAGCGTCGTCGCGCTCTTCGAGGTCCATGTTCAAGCGCCTCCGACAGCCCGCAAAGCAGGCTGGCTGTGCAGGCGACGCAGGTCTTCCACGATGCCTTGCTGCGAACTGATGCTCAGATCGATCACTTCACGTGCCTGGGCCACGTAGTAAGCCAGCTGTTCATCGCTGCGCGACAGGGACTGCCCGATGGCCGATTCGATGCGCTGCAGGCTGTCCATCAGCTTGTCGTTGCTGGCGCTGAACAGCGTCACACCGTGGTGGAAGGCCTCGCCCAGGCTGGCCAGCTCCACCGCGCTCGCGCTCACGCGGGCGGCCACCTCGTCGACCTTGCCCGCTTGCGTGCCCAGGGCGTCGGCAAAGCGCTGACCGGCTTGCTCCAGCACCGATGCGGCCGAACCCACCAGCGACTCGATCGCTGCGCGTTGCTCTCCCGCGGCCTGGTTGATGGTGCGCAGCAAGGTGCCCAGTTGTGCCATCATGCTCGTGCGCTCGGTCAAGGCGATGTTGTCGCGCTCGCTCAGACGGGTCATCTCCTGGCGCAGTTGGGTGATCACTGCGGCGGCGGCCTGCGGTACTTCGGATGCGGTGTGCAGCAGGCGTGTCATCGGCGCTTCCAGCGAGGATCCCAGCGAGGCCAGGCGCTCGGCGACGGACGCCTGCAAGGCATCGAGGCTGGCCACGGCGGCCTGGCCACGTGCGGCTTCCTGCTCACGCAAGGCCGTGAGCTCGGTGCGCCACACCGTGGTCAGCTCGTTCATGCGCTCGCCTTGCGTGGCCACCCACTGCGCTTCAGACGCAACGCGTGAACGCACCAATTCTTCCGACTGGTTCAGCAGGGCGGTGGCGCTGTTCAAGGTCTGGCTCACGTGTTGGCTGGCAAGCTCGGTGATCTGGCCAGCCGTGGCTTCCAGCGCCCGGCTGGCGGCCTGTTGCTGGGACAAGGCCTGGGCTGCGGCCTGGCGCCATTCATCGGCCAGAGACTGGGTCATGGCGGTGAGGCCAAGGTGCCAGCGGTCCAGTCGCTGTTGATCGGTGATGCTCTGTTGGGCGTGAGATTGGGCCGCCGCCTCCTGCATCGAAGACAGCAAGGTGCGTGCATGCTGTTCGAACGTGAGCGAGAAGGCATGCAGGCTTTGGTCGAGAGACTGGAGCAAGGCGCCGTTGGCCTGCGTCTGCTTGTCTGCGGCCGAGCGCCAGCTGTCGGCCGAGTTGCGGGCCAGGTCCGACCATTGGATTGTCAGCCCATGGAGCTGGGCTTGTGTGGTCTCGATCAATTGCGCGTGCGTGAGGCGCGATGAGGCGGTGATCTCGTGCATCGCCGATTCGATCACCGGCTTGATCGTCTCGCCCGACAAGCGCGCACTGGCGCTCAGGGTGTCCTTGAGCGAGTTGCCCACGGCGTTGGCCAGATCGGTGTAGGCCTTGGCCGCTTCACGGTGGAATTGCGCTTGCTGGTCCTGCAGCTGTTGGCTGAGCTGATCGGTGCGGCGCTCCAGCCCGTCCATCATGGTTTGCAGGCGGTCCGCGATCTGCGGCAAGGCCTGGGCTTGCACTTGCAGCGCCTGGACGGTGAGCTCACGCTGATGGACCTGCGAGAAAGGGCGCAGCACCGTGCCGATGAGGGCATCCAGCAGGCGCACGGCTTCCAGGCGGTCGCGGCGGCTGAAGGCGGAGATCAGGCCCAGCATCGCGGACGTGGCCACGCCGGCCACCGAGGTGCCGAACGAGAGGCCCAGGCCCTTGATGGGCTCGGCCAGCGCGGCGCGGATCGCGGCCAGATCAGACGAGCCTTCCAGTGCAAACACCGCGCCCTTGAAGGTGACGACCATGCCCAGGAAGGTGCCCAGCATCCCCAGCATCACGAGCAGGCCAACCAGATAGGGCGTGAGCGCCGGTCCAGGCAGCGCGGTGCGTTCGCCTTCGATGCGACGGCGCACCGGGTTGCGCAGGCCCGCGTCAAGGCGGCTGAGCCAGGCGTCCAGGTCTGTCAGGGGCTCGGGGATGTCGACCAATGCGGCAGACAAGGTGGATGTGGCCTGTCGGTACTGGCGCAACTCGTGAGCACCAAACAGGTACACCACCGCGACAAGGCCGGTCATGGTCAAGGCCAGCTTGTTGGCACCGACAAAGCCCCAGCCCACCCATGCCACAGCGGCCAGACCGACGATGAAGACTGCTGTCGTGAGAATCTTGTTGTTCATGCTTGGTGCTAGTTGTCGTGGTGAACGGCTTCGATCAAACCCAGGATCGGTTGCAGGCGCAGTTGCAACTCCGCCAGCAGCATCTGCCGCATGTCTTGCTGAAAGCCATGCAGCCATCCGCTGGTTGCTTGCGCATGTTGTTGTGTCTGGCGCCAATGCTCGAAGCGCCGCTCCAGATAGAGGGGCACGGCGCTCAGCAGCTTTTGCTCGCGCTCGCCGAGCATTTGCACCATCACGCCATCGAGTGCGGCCAACTGGCGCAAGGTGGGCGAGCCCTTGCTCAAGGCCTGTCGTACCTGGGCCCGGCAGGCCGTGACTTGGGACGCCATGCGCTTTTGCAGTTCGGCATAGCGCTGGAGGTGCTGCCCATAGTCGGGCGGCTTGGCGGGATCGGCGGCTTGAGCGGCCTGGGTTGTGATCAGGTCCGTCAGTGCGTTTTTCACATGCCGGCACAGCTCTTCCAGCGCATGCGTGTCAACGGCCAGTCCTCCTTGTCGGGCCTGGGCGCCGTAGGAGGCGATAGCCTGCAGGGCACTGTCGAGCTTGACGCTGTCGAATGCGCTGAGCCAGCCGCCCAAGCGCTCGGCCACATCCTGGCGAGCGGGCTCGGCATCGGTCTGCACCCATTCCTGGAGCAGGTGGACCATGGTGAGGCTGTTGAGATGGCTTGGCGGCGGCATGCGGCGAGGTCGGCCAGACTTCCTGGCGGCCGACGGGGCAAAACCGCGTATTTTCCTTCAGGTTGAGGGTGAGCTTTTGCTGGGGTTCGCCTGGGTGGCGTTAACCGTGCGCCAGTTCTCGCATGCGTTTGATGTCGCGCTGCGGTGGCGCGCCGAAAAGCCGGCTGTAGTCGCGGCTGAACTGCGAGGCGCTTTCATAGCCCACGCGCGTGGCGGTGCTGCCAGCATCGATGCCGTGGTGGAGCATGAGCTGCCTGGCCTCTTGCAGGCGCAACTGCTTTTGGTACTGCACGGGGCTCATGCCAGTGAGGGCGCGAAAGTGCTGCCGGAAGGTGGAGGGGCTCATGTGCACGCTGGCGGCGAGCTCGTCCATCAGGATGTCGCTGCGGAAGTGCTGCTTGAGCCAGCTCATCGCCTTGGCGATCTGGTGGCTGGGTGAGCCCACCGCCAGCAGGTGCCGCAGATAGGGGCCATGCGCCCCGCTGAGCAGGCGCACCATGATCTCTTGTTGAACCAAGGGGGCGATGTGCGCCACGAGCCGTGGTTGATCCAGCAGGCGAACCAGACGCAGTACGGCGTCCAGCATGGCCGCATCCAGGGGGCTGACGGATATCGCACGAGGCGCCGGCTCGCGGGGCAGCGGGGGCAGGTCCATCTCCGTGGCCAGTTGAAGCAAGGCGTGGGCATCCAGCGTGAGCAGCAGGCCCAGATAAGGTCTGGTCGGGCTGGCCTGGGTGATGTGGGCCACCACGGGCAGGTCGACTGTGGTCAGCAGCGATTGCCCGGCACCATAGTCGATCACCTGGTCGCCCAGGGCCACCTGCTTGTCGCCTTGCGCCGCGATGGCCAGGCCCAGGGTGTAGAAGCAGGCCATGGGCTCTGTCGGGGCGCTTCGGCGAAAGACAGACAGCGTCTCGATGGCGGTGGGGTGCTCGCCGTCACTTTGGGCAAGCCTGCCCAGTTCCGATGCCAGGATGTCAACGGCCATCTTCATGCCTTCCGGATACACCGATTTCCTTGTTGAGGTCAGCCCATGCACTGTACATCCCAGCCTTGTCCGCGTCTGACCTGTGGCGCGCAAGATCATCGGAAAAGGCAAGACAAGGCGTGGAAACGGCAATCGATCTGGCGGGCTTTGCCCGCACACTGTGACGCCGCCACACGTTCTGGTTGCAAACCTCGTCAGACTGTTTACGATGCGCCGGGCAGTTTTGGCCAGGTTCCGTTCAACCTCACCGGAGAACAGCTACACCATGAGCAAGCTCAACATCAATGGCCGCGAGCACGCGGTCGACCTCGACCCCGGCACCCCCATTCTCTGGACCTTGCGTGACACGCTGGGCATGACCGGCACCAAGTTCGGTTGCGGTGCGGCCTTGTGCGGGGCCTGCACCGTGCATCTGGATGGCCAGGCCATCCGTTCCTGCGTGACCCCGATCGCGGCTGCCGAGGGCAAGAAGATCACCACCATCGAAGCCGTGACCGATGGCCATGACAAGGTGGGCGCCGCCGTGCACGCGGCCTGGGTCAAGCACGATGTGGCGCAGTGTGGCTACTGCCAGAGCGGCCAGATCATGAGCGCGACGGCCTTCCTCAAGTCGCTGCCCCGGGGCAAGCGCCCCAGTGCGGCCGAGATCGATGCGGCCATGGCCGGCAACATCTGCCGCTGTGGGACCTATGCCCGCATCCGGGCTGCCGTGGCCGACGCCGCCCGTGCCATTGCGTAAAGGAGCTGCCATGCTGAGTCAACACATTGATCAACGCGAACTGCCGCGTGCCTTGCAGCAACTGCTGGAGCGTCAACAGCCGCAGGGTGCAGTGGCCTTGCCGCGTCGCAGCTTCTTGAAGCTCGCCGGTGTCGGCGGTCTGGCGCTGGGGGCTTTTCCTCAAGTGGCGCTGGCCCAAGGTGCAGCCCCGGCTGGCAGTGCGCTCAAACCCACGCAACAGCCCTCTGCCTTCGTGCAGATCGCGCCCAATGGCGAGGTCACCGTCACCATCAACCGGCTGGAGTTCGGCCAAGGCGTGCAGACCGCCTTGCCCATGATCCTGGCCGAAGAGCTGGATGCCGATTGGAGCCTGGTGCGCAGCCAGCATGGCTCCAGCGATGCGGCTTATGTCGACCCGCTCTGGGGCATCCACCTCACAGGCGGCTCCAACTCGATCAAGCACAGCTTCACGCAATACCGCGAGCTGGGAGCGCGTGCCCGGGCGATGTTGCTGGGCGCCGCGGCGGCACGCTGGAACGTGGATGTGGGCACTTTGCGCACCGAGGCGGGCTTTGTCCTCGGCCCAGGCGGTGCGAAGCTGGGTTACGGAGAACTGGCCGAAGCGGCCATGACTCAGCCCGTGCCCGAGAAGGTGAACCTCAAAGACCCGAAGGACTTCAAGCTCATCGGGCGCCCCACGCCGCGCCTGGATGCCAAGGCCAAGAGCAGTGGCCAACAGGCTTTTGGCATCGACATGCACCTGCCTGGTCAGCTTACGGCCGTGGTGGCGCACCCGCCGGTATTCGGTGCGCGCATTGCTTCGGTGGACGACAGCGCCGCACGTGCCATCAAGGGTGTGAAGGCCGTCTTGCGCATCCCGGTCGACCGAGGTGGTGAAGGCGTGGCCGTGGTGGCCGACGGTTATTGGCCCGCCAAGCAAGGGCGCGATGCCTTGAACCTCCAGTGGGACACGAGCAGCGTCGAGAAGGTTGACAGCGACAAGCAACTGGCCCAGTACCGCGAACTGGCCAAGCAGCCAGGCCCCAGGCAGTTCGACGCCGACATGGCGCCGCTGGCCAGCGCCCCCAAGCACATCGAGGCCGAGTTCGTGTTCCCCTACCTCGCGCATGCGCCGATGGAGCCCTTGAATTGCACCGTTCAATTGGGCGAGGGCCATGCCGACCTGTGGATGGGTTCGCAGATGCCTGGCCTGGACGCGGGCAATGCCGCCAAGACCCTGGGCCTCAAGCCCGAGCAGGTGGCCGTGCACGTGCAGATGGCGGGCGGCGGTTTCGGTCGGCGTGCGATCGGCAGCAGCGACTACGTGGTCGAGGCTTGCGAGATCGCCAAGGCAGCGCATGCAGCCGGCTTGAACGCACCGGTGCGCATGGTCTGGAGCCGGGAGGACGACATCCGCGGTGGCTACTACCGCCCCATGCACCTGCACCAGGCCCGCGTCGGCTTTGACGAGCATGGCAAGGTGCTGGCCTGGGAGCATGTGCTGGTCGGTCAGTCCATCACCGCGGGCTCACCCTTTGAAGGCGGCATGGTGAAGAACGGCATTGACGCCACGTCGTTTGAAGGCATGCGCGATCCTTACCCCGTGCCCATGCGGCTGACAGTGCACCACCCCAAGGTCAATGTGCCGGTGCTGTGGTGGCGCAGCGTGGGTTCCACCCACACAGCCTTCGTGATGGAGACCTTGATCGACGAGATCGCGCGCGCCACCAAGCAGGACCCGGTGGCCTACCGCATGCAGCTCTTTGCCGACAAACATCCGCGCCACCGTGCGGCCCTGCAACTGGCCGTGGACCAGAGCGGCTATGGCAAGAAGAAGCTGCCTGCGGGGCGCGCATGGGGCGTGGCCGTGCACGAGTCTTTCGAGACCGTGGTGGCCTATGTGGTGGAGGCCTCGGCCAGGAAGGGGCACCCCGTCTTGCACAAGGTGACGGCCGGTGTGCATTGCAACCTGGCCGTGAACCCCCGCACAGTGGAAGCGCAGGTTCAGGGCGCCGCCTTGATGGGCTTGTCCATGTGCCTGCCTGGCGCGGCCATCACGCTCAAGGACGGTGAGGTCCAGCAGCGCAACTTTGGTGACTACGTGGTGCCGCGCATCACCGATATGCCGGAGATCGCCGTGCATGTGGTGCCCAGCGCAGACCCGCCCACGGGCATGGGCGAGCCTGGCTTGCCGCCGCTGGCACCTGCTTTTGCCAATGCGATAGCCAAGCTGACGGGCAAGCCTTTGCGCCAGTTGCCATTTCAGTTGACCTGACCGGGTGAGGCTGCACATGGAAGACCTCGACACACGTGTCCTGCGCACGGCGCTGGGCTGGCAGCAGGCGGGGCTGGCCGTGGTGCTGGTGACCGTGGCGCGCACCTGGGGCTCGTCGCCCAGGCCGCCTGGTTCGCTCATGGCCATCAATGCCCGTGGCGAAACGGTGGGTTCGGTATCGGGTGGCTGCATCGAAGATGACCTCATCCACCGCATCCGCGAAGGTGGCGTGCGGGCAGCCTGTGCCACGTTGACCCCGGCCGTGCTGCGCTATGGCATCTCGGCTGATGAAGCGCATCGCTTTGGCCTGCCTTGCGGTGGCACGGTGGAGCTCGTGCTGGAGCCGGTGTCAAAGCACAGCCGCCTGGACGAGCTGCTGCGGGCCTGCGAGCAACGGCGCAGCACCGAGCGTGTGCTGGATCTGCAAAGCGGGGAGGTCGAACTGCGAGAAGGGCAGCGCGATGGCGTGCCCACGATGAGCGACACCCAACTGGTGACCTATCTGGGGCCGCGCGCACGCATCATCGTCATTGGGGCGGGCGACCTGTCTCGCTACCTGTGTGAGATGGCGCGCAGCCTGGGCTTCGAGGTCATCGTCTGTGATCCGCGCGAGGAGCACCGTGCCAGCTGGGAGATGAGTGGGCCCATGGACGGCGTGACGGTCAGCCATGAGATGCCCGATGACCTGATCCTGCGCCTCAAGCCCGATGCCCGCACGGCCGTGGTCGCCTTGACCCACGACCCGAAGCTCGATGACCTGGCACTGATCGATGCATTGCAGTCCGATGCCTTCTATGTCGGGGCCATTGGTTCGCGTCGCAACAGCGCCCATCGGCGCGAGCGCCTGCGCCTTCACTTCGATGTGCCTGAGGATGCTTTGCAGTCGCTGCACGGGCCGGCCGGCCTCTACATCGGCAGCAAGACGCCAGCCGAGATCGCGCTGTCCATCATGGCCGAGGTGGTGGCCGTGAAGAATGGGGTGGCGTTGCCAGCGCCGGCGCAAGTGGCGTCGGGCAAGGCCCGGCATGAAGTGATGTCAGGTGGCGTGCCAGCCGACCTGGCCGGTTGTGGCCTGTGAGCTGAGCCAGCCGTGTCAGCTGGCATGTGGCGCGTGCGGCTAGCCACATGGACGTCAGCATGGCGGCAGCGTGGAGTGCGACCACAGCCAGCCCCGTCGTCAACGAACCAGAGGCCGTGAGCACACGGCCTGGCGCATTGCCCAGGCACAGGGGCACCAGGGCCGGCACCAGCATCAGCCCGGCACCATGCGCGGTAGACACCATGAAAGACCACAAGGCCAGGCCAGTCCGCATGGTGTGAGCCCGGCGGCGCTGGGTGGGGTGACCGGCACGTGGCATGAGGTGAGCAAGCAGCACCACGCCAAGCAGCAAGCCCGCCGCGGCTTGCAGCACCATGCCCGGGGTGCGTAGGCCCTGTGCCACGCAAGCGGCCAGGGCCATGACCGAGGCACCGTGTCCGGCCATGAGGGGCCATACGGCTTGCCACAGTCGCCTCGGGTCATGGGCGCCGCGCATGCCACTGGCGGCGGCAAAGGCCCAGCCACTCAGTGGGTTCAGGCCATGCAGGGCGCCCGCTGCGGCCACGGCCAACCAGGGCCAGAGCGCGTCCATGGTCATCCCCCCGTTGCAGGTTCAGCCTTGATGGCAGCAGCCGGCGCCCACGGGCTTGGCGGAGGCCACTGGTGCCTGCTCATAGCGGTCGTGGTGGCGCACCCATGCCATGGTGTGGCTCAGGCCGTCTTCATCGCGCCCCTTGGGTGTGAGATCCAACAGGTTGTAGGTGCCCATCATGACCTCCACGCCGCGCCCGTAGGTTGAATAGGTATGGAAGACTTCGCCAGCCGCGTTCTTGAAGAACACGCTGATGCCTGGCGCCTCCTCGGCAGGGAAGGCCTGCCTGGTGTAGTTGTAGTCCACGGCACCGCCCGCCATCTCTGCCGCCGTGAAGCTGACGCCGAAATCGTGGTTGAAGCTGCTGCCGTTGGATGACACCCACTTGAAGCGCCAGCCCATGCGTTGCCGAAAGCGCTCGATCTCGGCCAGCGGTGCACGTGAGACCACGAGCAAGGTCGTGTCACGTTGCGCCAGATGAGGCTGGGCGCCGTCCAGGTGGTCGGCCATGTAGGAGCAGCTGGGGCATCCTTCAGCCCAGCCTGGCCCGAGCATGAAGTGCTGGATGAGCAATTGCTGCCGTCCCTCGAACAGCTCGGACAGTGCACGAGGGCCATCGGGCGTGTCGAAGACATAGTCCTGCTCGACGCGCACCCAGGGCAGGGCGCGGCGCTCGCGGGCGATCTGGTCTTGCAGACGGGTCAGCTCCTTTTCGTGGGCCAGCAAGGCCTTGCGCGCGGCAAGCCATTGCGCGTTGGGCACGACAGGGTGGGACATCACGGTGGTGTTCATATCAGGCTCCTTTTCAGTTGATGTCAGGACTTGCGGGATGAAGGTCGGCGCACGGCACGTACCTTGCCGCTGGTGCCGCCACCGCAATAGAAGAGGCCATCGCCATCGGACTCCAGGCCGCTGACAATGGTGTGGGGTGGCATCGTGAGTTGTGCCAGCACCTGGCCGCTTTGAGGATCGATGCGGCGCAACTCGCTTTGCTCGTCCTCCCAGGTGCCGTGCCACAGTTCACCATCGACCCAGGTCACGCCGGTGACGAAGCGGTTGGATTCGATCGTGCGCTGGATGGCGCCGGTGGCGGGGTCGATCTGGTGAATCTTGCGGTTGCGGTACTGACCCACCCACAGACTGCCTTCGGCCCAGGTCAGGCCGGAGTCGCCACCTTGGCCGGGTGCCGGGATGGAGGCCACGATCTGCCCCGTGGCCGGGTCGATCTTGTCGATGCGGGTTTCGGCGATCTGGTAGAGGTGGGTGCCGTCGAAGGCGGTGCCGGCGTTGCAGGCGCAGTCGATCTGGCGGGTGGTCTCGCCGCTGGCGGGATCGAAGGCGACGAGCCTGGCACCCGTGGCGGCCCAGACGTGTTGGCCGTCATGGGTGACACCGGCGACGTTCTGTGTGTTGGGGAAGGGACCGTACTCGCGCACGATCTCGGCTTCCTGGGTAAAGGGTTGGGTGGGCATGTCTGTGTCCTCGTGAGAGCGCCGTGGTGGCGCCGTGAGGACACTTTACGCAGAAGGCAGCGCAGTGGGGAGTAACAAGATCGTCGTGAATCCCGTCATGGGTGGCGACAGCCAGCGACGTGCACGAGCCAGGCCAATCGAGCGCACCCGGCCTGCGGCCTCCAGATCGGCCAAGGCCCGCTGGACGCTGCGCTGGCTGGTGCCCAGGGCGAGCGCCAGGGCGGAGGTGGACCACGGTGCACCGTCAGAAAGCAAAGCCAGCAGCGAGGCCTGGTCGCCATCGACAGGCGGGGCCAGCACCAGCACCTGCTGGGACACCGTGGGCTGGAGCATGAAGCCCTTTGGCGTGGCCTCGATCCGGGCCATGTCCGCGATGAGCGCGCGCAGGCGCCCGATCTCCACGCGCAGGCGGGCCCGGTGTGTTTCATCGGGGTGCCGTGTGCGAAAGACCTGGGCGATCAGCGCCTGCCGGTCGGCCCCGCCGGGCCAGGCTTTGGCCAACTCATAAGCCAGCTCGAAGAGCACGGGGCGGCTGGCGAGAGGCAACCAGCTTGGGCCGACACGCAGGCCGTGTCGGCAGGCGTCCAGCACCAGTGCACCAGATTGCAGGAGCGTTTCCACTTCACCAATGCGCAGCACCTTGGTTTCGTTGGCGCTGAGGCAGCGGGCCGCAGGCCGTTGCAGCCAGGCCTGGGCTTCCGCCACCTCGGCCTGGAGTGCCGGCACCCGTGCACGCTCGGCGGCCATGCTGGCCCGCACGAGCGCGACCTGGGCCGTGGTCGAGTCCAGGGAGCGCAGGGCGATCTCGGCTCTGGCCAGCTCGCTCACGGCGTGCAGGGCGGGCGGCAGGGCGCGTTCATCCAGCTGCGACAGCTCGGCCGCGGCCTCCTCAAGCCGGCCCAGCAGCACCAGCCGGCGCAGCGCGATCAGGCGCGCCTGGGTTGCATTGGCGTGGTCACCGCGTGCCTCCAGCGTGTGGATGGCCGTGGTCAACAGGGGCGGTGTGTCGCCCAGGTCCCGCATCGCCAGGGCCACCTCGGCTTCAGCCACCACGCAGCGCGCATGGGCCAGGGCTTCATGAGCCCCGAAACCTTTGGCCGCCTGGCGCAGCAACTCGCGGGCTCGCGGGTATTCGCCCAGTTGGGCCATGGCGATGCCGCGCAGGGCCAAGGCGGGTGGGTCGTCGCGCAGCGCGACGTGCTTGAGTGCGCCCAGCGCATCACCAGTGGCCAGGGCCCGTGCGGAGGCGGTGATCAAGGCGTCCATGGCATGGCGGTACAGCGGCCCTGTTCCGGCTTATCTTGGGCTGCCTTTGTCACCTCTGTTGGCCCAGTCTGCAATGCTTCTGGCCATCGAGACGAATTCACTGGGCATCATGACGATGGTGGTGGTGTTCTGCTCCGCCCCCACTTCCGTGATCATCTGCATGCGGCGCAGCTCAAGGCCTGCGGGGTTCTCCATGATGAGCCCGGCCGCTTCCTTGAGTTTTTGAGACGCCTCCAGCTCCGCTTCAGCCTTGATGAGGCGAGCGCGCTTCTCTCTCAGCGCTTCGGCTTCTTGCGCCATGGCCCTTTGCATGGACTCGGGGATCTCCACATTGCGCATTTCAACGCGTGTGACCTTGACGCCCCATGGTTCCGTGGCGGAGTCGATGGCCTGGCGCATGTCGGCGCCCAGGCGTTCCTGATCCTTGAGCACATCGTCCAGCGAATGGCGGCCGATGATGTTGCGCAGTGTGGTCAGCGCAACCTGGATGACGGCGCCATCCACATCCCGCACTTCCACCACCGATCTCACCGGGTCCGTGATGGCATACCAGATCACGGCCGTGACCTTGACCGGCACATTGTCTTTGGTGATCGTCTCCTGTTGATCCACAGAGGCCGTGATGGTGCGGATGTCGACCGTTTGCAGCCATTCAATCGCCGGAATGATCCAGAAGAGCCCTGGGCCTCGCAGCCCGTGCAGCTTGCCCAGACGAAAGATCACCGCGCGCTGGTACTGGTTGGCAATGCGCAAACCCAGTACGAGCACGATGATGGCCAAGACGATGGCTGCCAACAGTACGTCACCCATGAGCACTCCTTCCGGATTGATGCGAGGCGGCCCCGCTATTTGTTGGACGTCAGGTTGAACCCCAGCAGGCCGTCCAGATGGGAAAGGGCGCAAGCCAGTTCAGGGGTGGACGCTGCACTGCCCAGCACATTGAAATGCCATGTGCGCTGGCCATTCACCTGGCTGAGGCACAGGGTCTCGGAGGCGACTGTACAACCTTGCTTTTCGAATACGGCATACAGGGTGCCCTGCTCCGGCACCTGACCCGCCTCAAACGTCAGTTCGACCCTGAGCGTGGAGCGAGCAGGTAGCCATTGCTCCAGCCGCCGCACCCACTCCATGGAGAGCACGGACATGAGGGTCAGCATGATGGCCGCGCCATAAAAGCCTACGCCAACCAGGATGCCAATGGCCGAGGCCGTCCATATCGATGCGGCGGTTGTCAAGCCAGACACATGCAGACCATCCCGCATGATCACGCCTGCACCCAGAAATCCGATGCCTGTGATGATCCCTTGTATGACCCTGGTCGGATCACCCCCTGTCACCGTGGCGTGTCCTCCGTACCAGTAGCTTGGCAACCCAACCAGCACGGTCAAGCCCGCAGAGGTCATGCAGACCAGGCCATAGGTGCGTGCGCCAGCGGCCCGGCCTCGGAAGGCCCGTTCATAGCCGACCAGCATGCCCAGCAGCAAGGCCCCCAACAGGTTCAGCAGGACAAACGCATTCGCGCTGAGGTAGGACGCTGACCAGTAGGTTCGCAGCGTGTTGACATCAAGCAGTGGCATGTTGAAAGCGGTAGACAAGCATCGTCGATATCACAGATTGTCATCGCTTTTCGGAAGAGGGCACATGGGCCAAGCATCATCCGCGCCTCAGACTTTTTGAGGGTGGCTTTTGCCAGAGAGCGTTTCCCACAGCATCACCCAGTCCCCCATGAAGCTGTAGAGCGGGTACTGGAAGGTGGCGGGCTTGTTCTTCTCGAACACGAAGTGGCCGACCCAGGCAAAGGCGTAGCCGACGACCAGGGCGGCGAGGATGGCGCCCCAGTGGCCGGTGCCGATGCCAAATGCCAGGCAGGCCAGACTCAGCAGGCTGCCCAACACATGCAGCGCACGGCAGACGGGGTCCTTGTGCTGGGACAGGTAAAAGGGATAGAACTCCTTGAAGGAGCGGTAGGTCTGGTCCATGGGGGTCTCCTGGTCTCTGGCCTGAACTGTCCGGTTCGGCAGGCAAACCTCAGCATCCCGTTTTTTGACCATGAAGTCAAATAACATCAAAGACTGTTTGTCATAACTGGTGGGAATGTCATGCTGGCGCTCGATGTGCGGTACTTTCTGGAGGTGGCCCGGCTGGGCGGCATGGGGCGTGCGGCCGAGAGCCTGGGTTTGAGCCAGCCTGCGCTCAGCAAGGCCATGGCGCGGCTTGAACGCCAAGCCGGCACGCCCCTGTTGGCACGCACCACCCGGGGCGTGACGTTGACGGATGCCGGCCAGGCCTTCCATGCGCGGGCGAGCACGGCCGCAGGGCATCTGGAGGAAGGGCTGCAGGCCGCGCGCGACATCGGCGATGGGCACGCCGGCCTCTTGAGGTTGGGCATGACACCAGCCACATCGCACTTCGTGCTGGGCGCGCTGTTTCCACGCCTGCAAACGGAGCGCCCGGCCGCCGTCCTCAAACTCACGACCGCCTTTGGCGATGCCCTGTTCGACGCCTTGAATCGGCAGGAGCTGGCTTTGGCGGTGGGCCCGATGCCACCCCAGTTGCCCGGTGGCATCCACGCCGAGCCGCTGTTCAAGGAGGGCTTCTCGGTGGCCTTCAGCAAGCACCATCCCCTGGCCAGGCGCAAGGCGCAGGCATTGACGCCAGCCGATCTGCAAGGGTGGGATGTGGCCGCGCCCGGCCCGCAGGAGGCGGCTCGTCAGATCACCGAGCAGACCTTGCGAAGCCTGGGCCTGCCGCTGCCCAAGGTGGTGGTCGAGGCCAACACCTTGGAGCCGCTGCTGGCTGCCGTGGTCACCTCTCAATTGCTGACCCTGGTCCCCAGCAGCACACCCCGGCATGCCTTGCCCGATGGCCTGGTGACGCGCCCTTTGCCTCTGGGCGTGATGCACCGTGTGATCGCCATCTTCAAAGGCGATGGGGACCTGTCGCCGGTGGCCGAGCGGGCCCGGCAGCTGCTGCGAGACCGCGCCAGCACATTGTCGTGAGGATGCCAATTGATGCGTGCGGGAATGGGTGCGGGCAGGTGCACCCGGTAGCACAATGGCGCTCCACAAGCGTTGTACTCCAAAACGGTCGGCAAGGAGCCTCATGAAGCATTCTCAGGACGTGGTGTTGATCACCGGTTGCGGTTCGGGCATTGGCCAGGCGCTGGCGCGTGCCTTCCACCAACGAGGCCACCACGTGTGTGCTACAGCACGACGGGTCGACACCATGGCCGAGCTGGCGGCCGAGGGCATCATGACTCGGCCTTTGGACGTGACGGACGCGTCCGGGGTGGGCCGATTGCTGGATGAACTCAGACAAGAAGGTCTGAGCGTGAGCACCCTGATCAACAACGCAGGCTACGGTGCCATGGGGCCCATGCTGGATGTGCCCGACAGCGAGTGGCAAAAGCAGTTCGATGTGAACCTCTTTGCGCCCATGGCCCTGGTGCGTGCCGTGGTGCCGGACATGATCCGGTATCGTCGTGGCACGGTCGTGAACATCAGCAGCGTGTCGGGCGTGATGACCACGCCGTTTGCCGGTCCCTACTGCGCGAGCAAGGCGGCTTTCAATGCCGCATCCGATGCCTTGCGCATGGAGCTCAAACCCTTGGGCGTCCGTGTGGTGACCGTGCAGCCTGGCGGCATCCAGTCCTCGTTTGGCAGCAACGCGGCCAACCAAGTCAACCTGCAGGCTGACTCGCCTTATCAGGCCATCAAGGAGGGTGTGCTCGCGCGTGCCAATGAAAGCCAGTCCAAGGCGATGCCGGCCGACACCTTTGCACGTCTGCTGGTCGAGAAGCTGGATCAGCCGGATTGCCCCGCGCTGATCAGGCTGGGTGAAAAGAGCCGGCTGCTGCCCTGGATGAAGCAGATGTTGCCGACCCGGCTGCTGGACGGCATCCTGAGCCGACGCTTTCAGCTCGACAGGTTGTCTCAGCGCGGGTGAGTGCCGTGAACGGGCTGGCAGCCGTTCACTTCACCACTTCAACGGGCAATGCCAGTTTCGACAGCTTGCGTGCCTCTGCCGCCTTCATGCCCAGGCCGCACAGGGTGATCTCGGCGATGTGGGCGAAGTGGGCTGGCCCGGCGCGCTTCTCCAATACGCTGCGCATGCCGGCCAACAAGGTACCCAGCAGCAGGTCCAGCGCAGCAGCTTCGGATGCATAGCGAAAGCGACCCAGGCGTTCGCCTTCACGCAAGTCCGTCAGGATGTACTGGCTGATCAGGCTGCTCATCTGGTGGTGGGTGCCGATCAGCCGCAGCAAGGCCCAGCCGAAGTCCGCGTCGGCCAGTACCTTGCCCATGAAGCGGCCCGTGGCCAGTGCCACGCGTGCGGCCGGGTCAGGGGTGCGCGAGAACAGGGGGCGCAAGTCGGTGGCCAGGCCCTCGGCCATGCGCAAGGCCACGGCTTCCAGCAAGGCTTCACGGCTGTCGAAGTGGTTGTAGAAGGTGCCGTTGGACACGCCGGCCGCCTGGGCCAGTTCCAGGATGGAGACCTCCTGCAAGCCACGCGTGGCCATCAAGCCCATGGCGGCATCCAGCAACTGTTGGCGGGTTCGGGCTCTTTTACCTTGCTCGGCGGGTGCCGTGGACGCGGGTGCGGGTGCGGGCATGGGGCTTGTGAGGGCAACGGGTACAGCTGACGAAGGCACAGCATAAGCAAATTTGACGATTTCGTCAAAATATGAGAAATTGACGAAATCGTCAAATAACCATGGGCTCAAAACCGCCATGTCCACACTTGCCCGATACAAGCTGCCCCTGCAGCCTGCGCCCGAGCCTGTCTTGCTGGCCGTGAACCAAGGCGTCAGGTCTGCCAGCTTTGAGCCTGTACAGGATGCGCAGAAAGTCCTGGGCGGCGCGCAAGCCCCTGCCAATGGCGTGTGTCGGGATCCGCAGGGGCGCGTGCGAATCACCTGCGTCACCGACATGCCGGGCGTGACACCAGCCATGATCGATTGGTGGTTTGGCTGGCATCTGCCCTTCACCGAGCGCTATGCGCTTTGGCACCCCACCGCGCATGTCAGATCCGTGGTCAAGGAAGACCGCAGCCATGTGATCGATGATCGCGGCAAGTACATCGGCAATGTGTCCTATGTGGACGAGTACATCGGCGCGTCGCTCAAGCGGCTGGCCATCGCCTTCGTACCACCCAGCCTCTTTGGGCTCAATCAGCTGGATGCACGGCACGCCACCGCCATCTGCGCCTATACGTCCGACTGGCTGATGCGCGGCGAAGGGGGTTGCCTGGTGCACTACGTGTTGCCCACAGCGAAGGGATCGCAAATGCGCAGTGCCTTCTGGCTGGGCGAGATCCGGCACCACCATGCCCTGGTCGACCAAGCCTTGCATGGCGTGCTCAACAGCAGGCTGGTGCGGCGCCTGATCGTCAGCGACCGCATGGCGCTCGACCTGCTGCAGCACTGCGGCGAGGAAATGAACCACCTTGCGCGCTTTCTGCCAAGCCTTTATGCGGACATGAACCCACTCGAACGCAGTATGCTGGCGTGACGCAGTTGATGAACATGCCCGATGGAGGTGGCTGATGAGTTCGCATGATGAAGACCGCCATGTCTACGAACCCGCGCAGGGCCATGGCCTGCCGCATGACCCCTTCAATGCCATCGTGGGTCCTCGGCCGATAGGCTGGATTTCAACGCACGACGGCGAAGGTCACCACAACCTCGCGCCCTACAGCTTCTTCAATGGCTTCAACTATGTGCCGCCCATCATCGGCTTCTCCAGCGTCACGCGAAAGGACACCTTGCGCAATGTGGAGCGCACGGGGGAGTTCGTCTGGAACCTGGTGACACGGCCTCTGGCTGAACGCATGAATGCAAGCAGCGCCATGGTGCCATCCGATGTCGACGAGTTCATGCTGGCCGGCCTCACGTCCGCTGCATCGATCAAGGTGGCGGCGCCACGTGTGCTGGAGAGCCCTGTCAACTTCGAGTGCCGCGTGACCCAGATCGTGCAGTTGAGGGACATCGATGGCGCCGACGTCCCCAGCTGGCTGGTGCTGGGGCAGGTGGTGGCCGCGCACATCGCCAAGAGCCTCTTGGTTGACGGCGTATACGACACCGCCTTGGCCCAGCCGGTGCTGCGGGCTGGCGGTCCGGGTGACTATTTCGGACTGGTCCCTGACGCCCGCTTCGTGATGATGCGACCCAAGTGATGTGTTCTGCCCTGCTGGATGCAGGGTGTTGACAAGCGGTGCCCCAATCAATAATATGACGATCATCATATTAACGAATTTACCTTGAATCGATCATGAGTACCAAGCCCAGCCGCAAGGAAGTCACGCACGAGCGCATCGTCGAATCGGCTGCGCGTGCCCTGCGGCGCCATGGCTACCAGGGTGTGGGTGTGGCCGAGGTCATGAAGGATGTCGGCCTGACCCATGGTGGGTTCTATGCGCACTTCGATTCACGTGACGCCATGCTGGCCGAGGCCATTGAGCGCGCAGGACGTGAAAGTGCCTCGCTGGTACGGCAGGACATGAACGGGCGCATGGCCAAAGGCGCCAGTCCGTTTCGTGCCTTGGTCGAGGCGTATCTGTCTGAACTGCATCTCAAGGCGGTGGATGGGGGTTGCCCGATTGCCGCGCTGGCGTCTGAAATGCACCGGCAAAGCGAAGTATTGCGCGAGGCATCGTGCGAGCGTGTGCGCGGTTTCGTGAAGGTGGTGCAGCAGGTGCTGCCTCCCAACGTGGCGGCCGACAACGCGGCCGTGATCGCCAGCACGCTGATTGGCGCCTTGCAACTGGCCCGCGCTTTGGGCGACAACAAGAGTGGCAAGGCCATCTTGAAGAACAGCCGTCAGGCTCTCTTGGATCAGTACGAGCCATCAAGCACAGACACATCACATTGACCCTTTGTGAGCGCGGCCTTTTCGAAGGCCTTTTCTTGAAACATAAATATGATGACTATCATATTTCAACTGTAAGGACATGAAGATGAACATCCAAGATGCCGTGGTGTTGGTGACCGGCGCCAACCGAGGACTGGGCCTGGCCTTTGCCAAAGAGGCGCTGGCACGAGGGGCGCGCAAGGTGTATGCGGGGGCACGCGACCCGGACAGCGTGACCTTGCCCGGCGTGATCCCGGTGCGCCTGGACGTGACCAAGCCCGATGAAGTCGCCGCCGCCGCCAGTCAACTCGGGGATGTGAGCCTGCTGATCAACAACGCAGGCATCGGCGAGCTGGGCAGTCTGCTGCACCCTGATGCCATCGACGCCTTGCAGCGACACATGAACACCAATGTGGTTGGCGTGCTGCGCATGGCACAGGCCTTCACGCCCGTTCTGGCTGCACAAGGCGGTGGCGCCATGATCAATGTCCTGTCCATCGTGTCGTGGTTCAACTCCGGCTTTCTGCCAACGTACGCCATCAGCAAGTCGGCTGCCTGGTCCTTGACCAATGGCCTGCGCAACGAACTGCGGGCGCAGGGCACCCAGGTGCTGGGTTTGCACATGGGCTTCGTGGATACCGATCTGGTACGCGACATCCAGGCACCCAAGACCCCACCTGAACTGATCGTCACCCGGACACTGGACGCGTTGGCCGCCGGCCGTTCAGAGGTGTTGGGAGACGATGTGGCCAGACAGATCAAGCAAGGCTTGTCAGCGGACGACGCCTTCTACCTACAGCCACCAGCGTGAGCCTGACTCAGGCTGTTCGAAAAGCGATCTGTTTTTTTGCACATGAATATGACGATCATCATATTTTGTGCTTGACCAGGACGGCCCCGCGTCGTCCGCACCAGGAGCAAGTCATGCAAGTCTCTCTCTTGAATTCGTTTGTGAATCCGTGGCGCCATGTTCGCCGTCAGGCTGCCTTCGTGGCGGTGCTGGCTTCCTTGCTCGCGCAATCGGCCGTGGCGGGTGAGGTCGGTCAGTCTGCTGCAGCTGCTCAAGCCCCGTTGACGCGAGCTGAGGTTGTGGCCGATCTGCGCCTGTGGCATCGGTCAGGTGCAGACCAATATGCCGAACTCGCTCGCTACTATGGGCTGAACGTGGCCGAGTATGACCAGGCTGTGGCCGAGTACAAGCGCTTGCGCACCGGCCCGGCCTACGCCGCTGAAGTGGCCAAGGTGCTGGCCGAAGAGCAGGCGAACAGGGGCGTCGCAGTCAGTCAGGCTACAGTGCGCTGATGACGCATGAACTGAGCTGTGATCTTGTCCTGCCCAAGGCATTCAAGGCCAGTGCCATCCTGTCCTTTCATGCGCGCGACAGCCAGGAGGTGGCCGAGCAGGTGTGTGCCACCGCTCTCCGCAAGGGGCTGACCTGGAACGGTCAGCCCGCGCAATTGCACATCACGCTGCAGCCGGGCCGGGCCCAGGTCAGGCTGGCCATTGACGGGGCTGTGGCAAAGGGCGATGCGACTCGGCTCGAAGTCATGGCGCGCCGCATGCTGGGTCTGACCCAGCCTGTCGAGGCCTTTGAGTCGCGACACCTGCGCCACCCTGAGCTCGGGGCGCTCATCAAGCGCCAGCGGGGGCTGAGGGTGCCCGTCACCGCCTCGGCTTTCGAAGCTTTGACGTGGGCCGTCACCGGGCAGCAGATCAGTGTGCCGGCCGCTGTGTCCTTGAGGCGCAAGCTCATCATGGCCACCGGTGTGCGCCACAGCCAGAGCCTGTTGTGCTACCCCGATGCAGACCAGGTCGCCCGCCTGCCGATGGCGACCTTGCGTCAGGCTGGGTTTTCGACAAGCAAAGCCGAGACCTTGCTGAACCTGTCCGAGGCTGCGGCATCCGGTGCCTTGCCATTGGCGGCGTGGGCACAATCGGATCCTTTGCCTGTCGATGACATCCGGGCCAAGCTGATGGCCCTGCGTGGCATTGGGCCGTGGACCGTCAACTACACCTTGCTGCGCGGCTTTGCGTGGCTGGATGGTTCCTTGCATGGCGACGTGGCCGTGCGCCGAGGCTTGCAGACCTTGCTCAACGAAGCGGACAAGCCTGGCGAAAGGCGGACCGAGGCCTGGCTGGCCGCCTTCTCGCCCTGGCGCGCCTTGGTGGCCGCCCATCTGTGGGCCATGCAATCGGCCGCCTCGTATTGATGCGCTCACACGCATCCCTAACTTGACAGATTTTGACGTCAGGCCCTGTTCGGCAGCGAGGCGAATGTCTATAACCGTGAGCCAAGCAAACCATCACGGAGGTGTGACATGCCCCAGTTGAGCGCGCAGAGCCTGGCCAAGGCGCTGCCCAATTGCCCGGACCCGCAAGCCTGGTCCGATGCCCTCAATCCTGCGCTGCAGAAATACGACATCAGCACGATGGACCGCCTGTGTGCCTTCCTGGCTCAGACAGGCTATGAGTCCAGCGCTTTCAGTCGCTTGACGGAAAACCTCAATTACTCGACCGCCCTGCGCCTGACCAAGGTCTGGCCCAAGCGCTTTCCCACCGAGGCCATGGCTGCGCCTTACGTTGCCAATCCACAGAAGCTGGCGAACTTCGTCTACGCCAATCGCGTGGGCAATGGCGATGTCGCATCGAGTGACGGCTTTCGCTACAGAGGCCGCGGCATCATCCAGGTGACAGGGCGAAGCAACTACCAGGCGGCGTCCAAGGAGCTGGGCGTGGACTTGGTGGCCAATCCCGATCTGCTCGCCCAGCCGGCCAATGCGGCCATGAGCGCCGCCTGGTTCTGGGCTTCGCATGGACTGAATGCACTGGCGGATGACCGCACGCCGGACGATGACCTGGAAGACTTTGCCGAGATCACGCGCCGCATCAACGGGGGCACGGTGGGCCTGAAAGATCGCCTCGCCTTATTCAACCAGATCAAGGCAGCCCTGGCGGGACAGGGCTGAACCCCTTCGGCGCAGGAAGTCACGCAACAAGGCCGGGTATCGCGGGTGGGCCGCTTGTTGCACCGATGGGCGAGCAGCCAAGGCTGAACGCCAGGCATGCACCTTTGGCAAGCCCGTCCAGATGCCGAAGTCTGCCAGTTCGTCGAAGACGTCGAAGTAGCGGAAGACCGGGCCGAACACGGCATCCACCATGCTGAACGTCTGGCCGGCGAAGTAGGGGCCTTGGCCCAGGACGGCTTCAAGTTGTTCGAACCGCTGGTGGAGCTCGCCGGCACACCGTCTCAGTACGGCTTGATCAGGGGCGCTGTAGAACGCGCCGATGTGGTTGAGCACGTCCGAGCCGAAAGCCATCCAGGCCCTGTGCCGGGCCCGCTCCAGGGCATCGGCCGGATGCAGTCGCGGCGCATATACCTCGTCGAGGTACTCGCAGATCACGGCCGACTCGAACAGCGCTTGTCCCTCACTGACCAGCACGGGCGTCTTGCCCAGTGGCGACAAGGCCAGGAACCAGTCGGGCTTGTGGCGCAGGTCGACATCAAGGCGCTCGAAAGGCACGCCTTTTTCCAGCAGGACGATGGCGGCGCGCTGCACGTAAGGGCACAGCTCGTGAGAGACCAGGCGCAATGGCTGGGGCTGTGCGTCGTGTGGGGACATGATGTTTCCTTTCTGATGCGTGGTCCGTCAACCGAAGAAGGCCGGCGTCAGGCGCGAGCTGCGTTTGAGTGCGACAGCACCATCCCCCATGACGCCTGTCTGGCGCAGATGCCCACTTGGGTGGAGGCGGCTGTGGGGGTCTTGCATGAGAGGCTCCATTTGCATTGAAGATGGCCGCACTCTAAGATTGCAAAATGGAATTGAAAATAGGCTTGACTGCACACCATGATTGCAAGAGCGCAATACAAACTCACGCCTGATGACCTGACACTTTTGCTGGCACTGGTCAGAGGTGGCACGCTTGGGCAGGCCGGTGAGCGTCTGTCGGTTGATGCTTCAACCGTGTTCCGCAGCCTGCAGCGCATCGAGCGTGGCTTGGGGCAATCCTTGTTCGAGCGTTCCCGCCAGGGTTACGTGCCCGGTGAACTGGCCCGGCAGTTGGCGGCCCATGCCGAGCAGATGGAGGCTGTGGTGGAAGCGGCCCGCTCATCGGCGCAGGCAGAGCCAGCGCAGGTCTCCGGGGTGGTGCGCATCACGACCACCGACACCATCCTGCACGGCCTGCTGGCGCCGGCACTGCAGGCCTTGCGAGAGGTCCATCCGCTCCTGGGCTTCGATCTGCATACCGGCAACGAGCTGGCCAGCCTAACGCGTCGTGACGCCGACATTGCCTTGCGTGCAACCAAGCGCCCGCCGGCTCACCTCGTGGGCAGGTCAGTGGGCGACATCCGGGTGGCGGCCTATGGGCCCAAGCGCGGCGGGCCCAGGAACTGGGCGGCTGTCGAAGCAGGGCGTGTCGACTGGATTGCGCCGGACGAAGCCTTGCCCGAGCACCCTTCGGTGGTCTGGCGCAAACGCCATCTGCCCAAAGCGCAGCCTCGCTATCTGGTGGGCAGCATCCAGTCTGTGTTGGAGCTCATCGCGATGGGATTGGGCGTGGGCATTGCGCCACTGCTTCTGGCTGAAGGGCGGCGCGATGTGCGCCGCCTGACCGAGCCCTTGTCTGATGCAGAAACCCAGTTGTGGCTGCTGACGCACCCGGAGTCCCGCCATCTGCGGCGTGTGGCGGTGGTCTATGGGCATCTGGCCCAGTCGCTGGTACTGCCTTGACGCCAAGGCCGGCCGTGTTCACCAAGGACGCTTTGACGGTAGCTCGATGCGTTCGTGTTCGCCAGGCACCGATGCAAACCGCTGCGCCTCCCAATCCTGGCCGGCTTGCGTGATCTTGTCTTTCTGGCTGGAGACGAAGTTCCACCAGATGAAGCGCGGGCCATCCAGTGGCGCACCGCCGATCACCACGAACCGCGCGCCTGAATCACCGCAGTTGCGGATGCGGGCGGCACCGGCCAGGACGGCCATGGTGTGCGCCGCCAACAGGGTATCGTCCAGCATCAGGGGCTGGTCGACCGAGTAGATGGCCATCTCCTCGGCCAGTGCAGGCAGCGGCAGGGCCTGTCCCGCATCGAGCTGCACGTCCAGGTACAGCGTGGGCGAAGCCGCCTCAACCGGTGATGTGGCTTGCCACGCCTGCCCGGCCAGCACCCGCACGGTGGCGCCTGGCAAGTCCACCTGCGGGATGTCGGCTGCGGCGGTGTGCGCAAAGCGGGGCTCGCAGTCTTCTTGTGACTGTGGCAAGGCCACCCACAGCTGCAGGCCATGTGTGGGGCGTGCCACGTGGCGCAGGTCTTCCGGTGTGCGCTCCGAGTGCACGATGCCGCGCCCCGCCGTCATCCAGTTGATGGCACCGGGTTCGATGCGCTGCACCGTTCCCAGACTGTCGCGGTGCATCATGGCGCCCTCGAAGAGGTAGGTGACCGTGGCCAGGCCAATGTGAGGGTGGGGGCGCACATCGGTGTCGGCCTCTGGTGAGAGAACCATGGGGCCAAAGTGATCAAAAAAAATGAAAGGCCCGACTGCCTGGCGTTTGGCGGCTGGCAGCAGACGCCGCACCACGAAGCCGCCACCCAGATCGCTGGTGTGGCCATTGAGGGTCAAGAGGGTGTCCATGTCTTCTCCTTTGGGCTTCACAGGCCCTGCAAGCGGGCCATCAAGGTATCGGTGTAAAGCTGCATTTTCTGGATGTCTCCGTGGCCGGCCTGGGGAATGCGCACCAGGGTGGCGGTGGGTTTCAGGGCCAGCAGATGCTCGGCATGTTCGATGGGGATGAGGGTGTCTTGCTCACCATGGAAGATCAGCACCGGCGTGTCGACCTGCGGCAGCCATTGGTCCGTGTGCAAGGGGTAGCGCAGCACGGCACCAGGCACCCAGGGATAGCGGCTGGTGGCCATGGCCTGGATGCTTTGATAGGGCGAGACGAGTACCAGCATGTCGGCCTTGACCTGCGTGGCCAGAAAGGTGGCCAGACCCGTACCCAGCGAGCGCCCGAAGATCACGTGCTTGAGCCCCACATACTCGGGCGCAACCTGGCGCCAGGCCTGCATCACATCGTCCAGCAACTGGGCCTGGTTCTCGAGATGCCCGCTGCTCTTGCCGTAGCCACGGTAGTCCAGCATGAAGAGGTCATAGCCGCTGCGGCGCCAGAAGTCCGCATTGGTGAACCAGGTGGACACATTGCCGGCGTTGCCGTGCAGGTAGAAGACCAGGCCCTTGGTGTGGCGCCGATGATCCACGTCGGGCTGGCGCATGTGAAGCGCATGCAGACGCGCACCGGGCACGTCGACCCATTCCTCTTTCGTGTCAGCTTGATGAAGGTCGGCGTCCTGCGCCAGCACCTGCGGGGCGAACAGCAGCTTCTCCTGATGTGACCAGACATAGGCCACGGCGGCTGCCCAAAGCAACACAGGCAAGAGCACCAGCACCACGACGGTGCGGCGGATCCACTTTGTCAGGCTGTTTGGTGTGGGTGATGTCATGCGGTGAGGATGTGCAATGAGGGGGCGATACCATGGCTGGCAGATGGGGCGTGCTTGATGCGGTGGGGCAAGCGCGGGCATCATCACCATACCAAATGATCGACAGGCAGGTTGGCTTCCATGAGTTTGCGGGTTCGGGACTTTCGTCCACATGAGCGAGATGCCGTAGATGCCTTGGTGCGGGAGGCGTGGCTGGAGCTGGCGCCCTTGATGCCAGGCTGGCATGAGCTGGCGCCACGGTTGGGCGCCTTGACCCAGCATGCGGCTGACAGCGAGGTGCTCGTGGCCGAGCGTGGCGGGCGTTTGATGGGCGCCGTGGCTTATGTGGGGGCCGCTCAACCCAAGCCGGACTTCTTCGCGCCCGAGTGGCCCATCGTGCGGCTGTTGTCGGTGGCGCCTTCCGGTCGTGGTTGTGGCGTGGGGCAGGCCTTGCTGGATGTTTGCCTGGCCCGCGCCCGGCGAGACAAAGCCCCAGCCTTGGCCTTGCACACCACACCGGTGATGGCCAGCGCGCAGCGGCTGTATGAGCGCGCCGGTTTCATCATGGAGCGAACACTGCCCGACATGTACGGCGTCCCCTACATGCTGCTCATCAAGAAAGTGGGGGCTTCCGAACTTGTGGGACAGATGGCGGGGAGGGCGGCCTGCTGACAAGGTTGATCTGATCAACGTATGCTGGCGGGCTTTGGCAGCAAGCCCCTCGATCAAACATGTTGTTGTCTCACTTGCGCGAGCTGTTCGCGCAGACGCAGTTCATGCGTTTCTGGGTGTCCCGTCTGGCGGGCATCATGGCCAATCAGATGCTGATGGTGGCCGTGGGCTGGCACATGTACGACATCACGGCCAGTGCCTGGGATCTGGGCATGGTGGGGCTGTTCCAGTTTGTGCCTGCCCTGGTGATGACCTTGCCGGCCGGGCATGTGGCCGATCGCCTGCACCGTGCGCGCATCTTCGCCACCTGCATGATGGCGCAGGCGTGCGTGGCGGCCCTGTTGCTGTGGGCCACGCTGACGGGCCATGCCTCACGCGAGTTGATACTGGGCTTGTCGGTGGTGCTGGGGCTGGCGCGGGCCTTTCAGATGCCGGCGCAGCAGGCGCTGACGCCTTTGCTGGTGCCCAGGGAAATGCTGCAAAGGGCGATCGCCGTGAGTTCCAGCGGCATGGAGATGGCCGTGATATCGGGCCCGGCCTTGGGCGGCCTGCTCTACACGACGGGCGCAAGCACGGTTTACACCAGCTGCGCCGCGCTGATGCTGCTGGCCTTCACCCTGGCCGTAGCGATTCGCTATGACTTCGTGCCTGCGCGCCACAGTGGTTCATGGCGTGATGTCTTCGCGGGGCTGCACTTTGTCTGGCAGCGCAAGGTGCTGCTGGGCGCGACCTCGCTCGATCTGTTCGCCGTCCTGCTGGGCGGGGCCACGGCATTGCTGCCCATCTATGCCAAAGACATCCTGCACACAGGGCCTGTGGGCCTGGGCTTGCTGCGTGCGGCGCCCGCTGTGGGGGCATTGGCGATGTCGCTGGTCTTGACACGCTGGCCGCTGGACCGCAAGGTCGGGCCCAGGCTGCTGCTGGCCGTGGGCGTGTTCGGCTTGGCCACACTGGTTTTCGGCCTGTCATCGAGCTTCTGGCTGTCGATGCTGGCCTTGGCGGTCACTGGCGCGGCGGACAACGTCAGCGTGGTGACGCGTCTGACCCTGACCCAGCTTGAAACCCCCGACGAGATGCGCGGCCGGGTGGCTGCGGTCAACTCGATCTTCATCGGGGCTTCGAATCAGCTTGGCGAGTTCGAGTCGGGTGCGACAGCCGCAGCCTTTGGTGCCGTAGGTTCGGTGGTGCTGGGTGGCGCGGGTTCCATGCTGATTGCGGTGCTGTGGCTCAGGCTGTTCCCTGAGCTGGCGCGGCGCGACCGCATGGACAAGGGCTCAAGCGTGGTCTGAAACGTGGCTGTGACGGCGGCGGCGTGCTGCCATCAGGCTCGCCATGGCCATGCCGCCCAAACTACATAGGCTCACGGATGCGGGCTCGGGTACAACCGAGACGTTGGAAATGGTGGCGGCGAAGTCATAGTCCTGATGTGTCGTGCCCAGTTCGCTGCTGGTGTCCGCGCTCAGGTAGAGATGGCCACTCTGGCTGGTCGCGGCCTGCTGTGCGGCGAACAGCGCAAAGGCACTGGGGGAGTCGAGCAGGGGCAGTGCGCCCGTCGTGGCGTCGAACGAGAAGAGATAGCCATCGGTGCGACTGACACCCGCTTCGGACCAGTTCTGGTTCAGCTCCAGGGACAGACCGTAGGTCTGGCCCAGTTGATACAGCGAGCCGATCTGCGTGGGCGGCGTGTCCGGTGCGTGGGCACCATCGAGGTGGAGTTCGGCCGTGTACGTGGGTGCAAAGGTGGTGGTGACGCCATCGGTCAGCAGGGGTGTGCTGTCATCGAAGGTCAGCAGCATGTAGCCGGTGTTGGCCAGCGTGGGTGACAAGGCAGGGCCCGAAGCCTGCTGCAGTGTGAAGTCGACGCGCAAAGCCGATTGCGCCTGGGCGTGCCCCTGCATGGCCAGCGAGGACAAGGCGGCGATACCGCCCAGTCTGAGCGTTGAGGTCGAAATAGGAAGTCGCATAACTTGGTCTCTCGGTGACCTGTTCATCGTTGAATGCGATGGATTGTGTCTCGCCCGCAACTTGGCGGCTTCCCCTCATCTCGGCGTATGACACGCTGACCTGGGGCGAATACATGAGCTTAGGTATTGCCCTAACCCGCTTTGCTTGGGTTCGCTGTCAGCGAGGCTTGCGTGTCATCGAGATCTTCAGGCTGCCATGGTGTGGACTTGGCCAGTGCCATCCAGACATCAAAGGGCAGGGCACGGGGTTGGTGGCGGGCGGCTCGCAACTGCTCCAGGCGGCCCGTGTCGATGTCGCCATGGACCACCCAGATGCCGAAGGCTTCGGGGATCTCGTTGGGCTGGGCCATGCCTGCCGGGAAGACGTAGTAGCAGGCACTGCCCAGCCACTGGTAGGATTCGCGCTTGACGGCATGGCGCAGGTCGGAGAGCAGGTCCGCACGACTGACCTTGATCTCGTGCACGATCGGTTGCAGATAGGCCTCGACCGATGTGTGACGCACCGAGAACACGTCCGGGCGCGCCATGCGCCAGTTGCCCTTGGGCTCGGGCGGTGTGGTGGTGGCAGGCTCATCCCACAAGCCGAGATCACCGGGACTGTCGGTGATGGCACGGGCGGCTTCGGCATCACCCTGAACATGGGCACGCAAGGCCAGCTCCAGCCAGACCAGTCGACCTGCCGACAGCAGTTGCCGCGCCACGCGTTGAGCCAGGCGTTCGTGACGGCTCGTGGCGCGCAGATGGCGTTGTCGGCTGGCGGCCAGGGCCTGCATGCCGGCATCGGTCAGGTGCAGCGTCTCGTGGCCTTGATGGTCCTGCTGTGCGGCGATGAAGCCGGCGCTCAGCAGGTCCAGCTCGATCGGGTCACGGCAAGGCCAGCCGGCCGAGCGCCAGATCTTCATCAGGCGCGAGAGATGCGTGCGGGTCGGAGCCCAGGACGAGGCACTGTTCATCACTGTATGAGTATATGAGGTATCCAGTTAGCTCCACCAAAGTCAAAATACTGGATGCGCATCCAGTAATCTACACCTTGTCTGGCAGCTTGGGTGAAGCCTTGGTGATGTCGCTGTAGGTGTAGGGGCTGGTGTGCATGGCCTGCTGAAGCAAGCGATGGAACAGCAAGCCGCGAGAGTTCGATGTTCGCCGGTTGAAACGGAAGACGAACTCGTTGAGATAGGCGTCCAGGTGAGCGGGCTGAACAGCGCCGTGATGAGTCCCCAGAATCCATCGCTGGACCAACGCCGCCACCCGGTGAACGCCCGCCATGGCGACATGGGCTGGCTGCTCCGCCCCCAGCATCACAGTGCGTTGGTGGTCGTAGCCCAGGTCTTTGAGCGAGCGGTATGCGGCGGACCCATCAGTGCGCAAGGCGCATCCGGGCTCAACGCTGTTCTGAACGAAGGGCACGACGCTGCTTGCCGAGTCATCCAGGATGCGTTGCAGACGGATGCGACCGAAGCCTTTGGGCTCGATCATCTCCACGGCAATGGCGACCAAAACCTTGTCGGTATTGCTCTTTCGCTTCTTTGGTGACGTCGGCGTCTGGCGATCCGTGATGGCCAAATAGGTCTCATCGACCTCCACCAAACCCTTGAGCCGCTCACGTCCAGGCCTGACCATCGCCTGACGGAAACGAAGCAGCATAGCCCAGGCCGTCTGGTAGCTACCCAGCCCCAGAACCCTTTGCAAACCCAGCGCATTGACGCCTTGCTTCTGGTTCGTCACGTACCACGCCCCGGCCAACCACACGCGCAGCGGCGTGCGCGTCTTCTCGAAGATCGTGCCGGCCGTCACCGTGCTCTGGTGAGAGCAACTTCGGCACATCAGCCGTGAGCGACTGGATCGATAAGGCTCATCGGCAACGCCGCAATTGGAGCATACGAACCCGGTAGGCCAACGCAGTCTCTCCAAGTAAGCCAAGCAGGCCTCTTCAGAGCTGAACCAATCGAGGAAGTCGTTCCAGTTGCGCGGGTAGTCTTTACCTGCCTCTGGGGTTGCGATATGCTGGATGTCCATCCAGTGCTATGGGGTTGCTGGAGCTAAAAGGATACCCCTTATGAGTATACAGTGATGACGGTGGGCGGGCTCAGCGCGCCATGGGTGCCACGCCGATCAGCGCCTGGTGCCCCCAGAAGGCAAAAGCCGCCCAGGCGACGATGCCGATGAGCACCGTCAAGGCGGTGCCGATGGCGTTGCCGCTCGGGTAGAGCGTGCCGGCCGCGCGGTCACGCTGGCGGGCGCTGCGGAAGTCCAGAATGGCCCAGACCAGGAAGGCGCCAAACAGCACCACGTCGGCCAGCTTGCCATTGGCCAGCAGGTGGGCCAGAGCCCAGACCTTCACGCCCAGGATCATGGGGTGGTGCAGCCTGGCCTTGATGGCATTGCCCGGCACATAGGCGGCGGCCAGGAAGACGAAGGCGATCAGCACCAGCAGCGCCGCGACATGGCGCATGGCCACGGGCGGCACCCACAGCACCTCGGGTTGCAGCCGGGTCTGTCCGAATCCCCATATGATCAGGCCGAAGCCTGCAATCGACAGCAGGGTGTAGAGGCCCTTCCAGGCGGGGTCGCCAAGGCGCTCACGCATGCTGGTACGCCAGCCCTCGGCCACGATGCGCACGGAGTGCACGCCCAGAAAGATCACCAAGCCCAGAACCAACCAAGTCATCGTCGTGCCTCAGCTTTGAGTAAAGTGCGTCCATTATGGTTGTTTCGCCTGCCCCAAGTGAGCGGGCAGGCTGGCTAGAATGGGCCGATGACCAACCGCTACATGCCTAAAGGGGGGCTGCAGGCTGTGTTGTGCGGGCTGGCCTGCACCTGGAACCTGACGGTTCTTGCCGCATCGTCTTCTGCACCTGCCTCTGCCGTCACGCCCGATGCCGCTGCGGTGCCCGCGGCATCGGCATCGGCACCTGAGCCCGTCTCGTCGTCGGCCCACAAGCTGTATGAGCAGGCACGCCATCAGCTTGTTCAGGTACGCACCTTGCTCAGCGGGCAGGGCAGCCAGTCGTCGGTGGGGTCCGGCTTCTTCGTGGGCGACGGCGGCCTCATCATCACCAACTACCACGTGGTCAGCCAGGTGGCCTTGCAGCCGCAGCGTTATCGCTTGACCTATGCGGGTGTCGATGGGCGCCAGGGTGCCCTGGATCTGCTGGCCTTCGATGTGGCGCATGATCTGGCCGTGGTGAGGCCCAGCGACAAGGCCGGTACCGCCATCGCGGGTCTGGCCTTCAGGCCCCGCACCACGGTGCTGGACAAGGGCGAACGCATCTACTCTCTGGGCAATCCGCTGGACGTGGGCTTTGCCGTGGTGGAGGGCACCTACAACGGCCTGGTCGACCGAGGCTTCTATCCCACGGTGTTCTTCAGCGGCTCGCTCAACCCAGGCATGAGCGGCGGCCCCACGCTCGATGAACAGGGCCGCGTGATGGGCGTGAACGTGGCCACGCGGCTCGATGGCCAGCAGGTGAGCTTCCTGGTGCCTGCGGAGTTTGCCGAAGACCTGCTGCAGCGTGCACGCAAGGCCAGTCCGATAAAGCAGGCTGTCTACCCGGAACTCACGCGTCAGTTGCTTGCGCACCAGGACCTGCTGACCCAACGTTTCATGGCCCAGCCCTGGCGCTCGGCCGGCCACGCGCACTACCGCATCCCCGTGCCGCAAGAGACCTTCATGCGCTGCTGGGGTAACAGCACGCAACCCGACAGCAAGGGCCTGGACTACGAGCGCTCTGATTGCTCGATGAACCAGTCGGTGTTCATCAACAGCAGCCTCTACACGGGCAATCTGTCCACGCGCCACGAGATCTACGACGGCCGCAAGCTGGGCACCTTGCGTTTTGCACGCCAGTATTCGCGCAGTTTCCGCAACGAGTACTTTGGCGGGGCCGGGGCGCGCACGGCGGCGCAATGCAGCGAGCGCTTCATCCAGAACGATGGGCTGCCGCTGCGGGCCGTCATTTGCCTGAACGCCTACAAGAAGCTGCCCGGCCTGTATGACATGGGCGTGCTGGTGGCCACGCTGGACGACGCCACCGGCGGCGCACAAGGCCGATTCGATGCGAAGGGCGTGAGTTTCGACAACGCCATGAAGCTGGCTGATTACTACCTCAAGGGTTACGGATGGATTCAAGCGAAGAAGGCCGAAGCCGCATCGCCGCGCCCGTCGCGCTGATCGAGCGACTGGACCGTGATGGCCATGTGCTGCAAAGCACGCTGGTCTACCGCTGGCCCATGAAGATCGGCCGCTCGTTCGATGCGGATCTGGTCCTGGATGACCCGCATCTCGCGCCTCAGCATGCCGAGCTCGATGATGTCGATGGGCAACTGCACCTGCGCATCGGGCAGACGATCAATGGCGCCGTGGTGGGCGCGCGGCATCTGCAGGCAGGCGAGGTCATGGCGCTGGGTGTGGCGCGCGCATTGCGCCTGGGCAACACGCGGCTGCGCGTGCGCCTGGCCAGCGAGCCCATGGCGCCTGAGCAGCCGCTGGACCGCCACGTCACGCGGGCGGCCCTGGAGGCCAGTGCGCCGCTGTGGCGGGTGGTGCTGCCCTTGCTGCTGGTGTCGATGCTGGTCATGTGGTTTGACGAATGGCTGGACAACGACCCGGGTACGCCCGTCAACACCTACCTCAGCGCGATGCTGATGACCTTGTCGGCCACCATGGGTTGGGCCTTGTTCTGGTCACTGGGCAACAAGCTCTTTCAGGGACGGCTTGCCTACATGGCTCACCTGCGTCTGGCCCTGATCTATGGCCTGATCTGGACAGCCCTGGATTCAGCCTTGCCGTTGCTGGCCTTCGCCACGGACTGGTCCTTCCTGTCACACATCTCGGGTGTGGTGGGGGCCGGGGTGCTGTGCGCGCTGGTCTGGGCACATCTGGGTTTGATCCTGCCGGGGCATCGCGTGGGCGTGACCGCTGGGGTGTTGACCATGTATGCGGTGGGCATAGGCCTGCACATCTGGTTCAATGAGCAGCGCACCGGGCAGATGTTCACCGAGCGCTACGTGACCGCCTTGCCGCCGCCCAGCTGGCGTCTGGTCGATGCCAAGCCGACCTCGGTGCTGATCCAGGATGCCCGGGCCCTGAAGGACAAGCTCGACAAGCAGGCCAAGGAAGACCAGGGTGACGATGCGGTCGAAGTGGTATCCGGTGGCGACGATTGATGGCCTGAGGTGAACTTGATGACAGCCCGGCGCATGCCTTACCTGATCTGGGTCCTGACCTGGTGCTTGCATGGCTTGCCGGGCTTGGGTGTGGGCCTTGGTTTGGGCATCGGTGCAACGATGTGGCCCACCACCGTGCTGGCCGAGGGGCCGGCGCTGGTTCAGCCTGATGCAGCCGCCGGCGTTTCCATCAAGACCCAGCGCAGCTACCAGGATGCGCTGTTGCTGGACAAGGCCTGGGCCCTGCCCGTGGCGGCGAGCTACAAGCCCCACATCGAATTCCAGCGCAACGGGTCCTTCTGCGGGCCCACCAGCCTGGCCAATGTGCAGCACTCGCTGGGCCAGGCCGGCGACCAATCGACGGTGCTGGACGGCACGGGCTTCCACACCTGGCTGGGCTATCTGCCCAAGGGCCTCACACTCGATGAGCTGGCCGACATTGCCCGCCAGAAGCTGGGCAAGCGCGTGACCGTGATGCGGGGGCTGGACCTGGCTGGCTTTCGGCAGCAGTTGAAGCTGGCCAACGACCCCAGCCGGCGCTATGTCATCAATTTTTCAAGGCAGCCCTTGTTCGGCGCTGGCGGCGGGCATCACTCGCCCATTGCCGGCTATCTGGCCGATGAAGACCTGGTCCTCGTGCTGGACGTCAACAGCGACTTCGGCCCCTGGCTGGTCAAGCCCGAACGCCTGTGGGCGGCCATGAACACGGTCGATGACAGCTCGCACAAGCCACGCGGTTTGCTCTTGATCAACTGAGGTTCACAGGCTTCTTGTCACGATGGTTCTAGGGGGGCACAAGCCCTTGGCAAATCATGGGCTCGCTCATAAAATGTGAGAAATTCACATTTATTGGATGAGGTGATGGCCATGGCTCGTTTTGTCATTCATGCCTTTAGCGCTGCGGGGTTGTTGATGCTGGGGGCCACACAGGCCCACGCCGGTGTCTTCGGGACACTGGGCAACTTCGATGTGGTCAACGACACCGGCTCGACCGCCTATGGCTTCGAGATCGACCTGGAGGGGCTGCACAGCGCCGATGTCACCGACACCTTCGGCGGCGCCGGGCGGGGCTTTCCGACCACAGTGGAGCGTTATGGATCGCCCACGATCTCGGAGTACAGCAACGGCAGCAGTTTTGGCGTGAAGGTGGTCTACCAGGCCATCTACAACGCGGGGGCTTGGAGCGTGAACACACCCAGCGGTGTCTTCAACACGCCGGGCGAGAGTTGCTGGACGGGTGGTGGTATCGCCTATGGTGCCGCCACGCCCTGCGACCATTTCGGCGTGGGCACGGTCGGCAACCCGACCAGTACGACCTACTCCTGGTTGGTCGATTCGGGGACGCCAGGTGTGCTCACCAAAGCGGGCGTCAACCTCCCGGCGCCGGTGTGGAGCGTGACGCCTTCGCCCAATCCGGCCGTTGCCCAGCCGGTGGTGGTGGCCCAGATCCAGGCGCCCAAGCCGGAGATCGAGTCCCAGTTCGGCACGGCCGTCTGGGTCAAGGTCTTCACGACCGAGCTGGACAACAAGGTGGGGCTGGAAGAGTTGGTCGGTGGCAATGCCAAAGTTCAGGCAGCGGAGAGTCACACCGAGGTCGAATGGCAACTGCTGCAGACCGATCCGGGCAACCCGCTGGCCGGTCAGCTTGAAAACGGCGGCAATGCGGCGGTGGGCGACAAGACCGAGTCGGTGCTGCGCCGCTACGAGTTCTACAACTACTCCGGGGCCTACGACCCGGAGAACCACGAGGCCAAGCCCCTGCTGGGCGATCTCAAGCCTTCGGACGGCGAGCTGGGGTCTTTCATCGGGGCTCAGAACGTGGCGGTCAATCTCGATGGCAATCCGGTTGCGGTGGTGCCGGAACCCCCCAGTCGTGAGATGTTGTTTGGTGGCCTGGGTCTGATGCTGTGGCTGTTCAGGCGTGTACGCGGAGTGCGTGGCGACCAGGGCACTGACCCGGTCAGCGAGGCCGCTCGTGCTGGCCTACGTCACCGAGCTTGATGCCCTCGGGCACGGCGCGGTGCTTGCCATGTCCGATGCGCTGTGAGCGGTAGATGCCGGTGTGCCCGGAGAAGAGGTAGCTTGCCACACAGGCCAGTGCCGCATAGACGCCGATGTGCGCGCCGAACAGCTCCATCGCCATGAGCGTGCAGGCCAGTGGTGTGTTGGCTGCGCCGGCAAACACGGCCACGAAGCCCAGAGCCGCCACAAAGCCCACCGGCTGATGCAGCAGCGGTGCCACGGCATGGCCCAGCGTGGCGCCGATGAAGAACAAGGGCGTGACCTCGCCCCCCTTGAAGCCGCTGCCCAGTGACCAGACCGTGGCCACCAGCTTGGCCGCGAAATCCCATGGCGGCACGCTGGCGTGGAAGGACTCGGCGATCTGAGGCAGGCCCAAGCCGACGTAGCGCCAGGCGTCCAGCCACCAAACAGCTGCTGCGAACACGATGCCGCCGATCAAGGGCCGCAAGGGTGCATAGCCGATCAGCTTCTTCACGCGGGCCGACAAGGCATGCGTGGCCTCGGCGAACACCATGCCGGTCACACCGAACAGGGCCCCTGCGATGACGACGGCCAGTAGCGGCCATGTCGCCAGAGCCGGCACATCGCCCGCCAGGTAGTGCGCATGCCCCACGCCCCACAAGCGCGTCACCTGATCGGCCACGATGGCCGAGACAAAGCAAGGCCACAGCGCGTCATAGCGCATGCGGCCCAGCGCCAGAACCTCCAAGCCGAACACGGCGCCGGCCAGCGGCGTGCCGAACACGGATGCAAAGCCGGCACTGATGCCCGCCATCAGCAGCAGGCGGCGGTCTTCGGCCGAGAGCTTGAACAAGGCGGTCACCTGATCGGCCAGCGCGCCGCCCATCTGCACCGCCGTGCCTTCACGCCCTACGGAAGCGCCAAACAGGTGCGAGATCACCGTCGACAGCAGGATCAGCGGTGCCATGCGCAGCGGGATGGTCTTCTTCGGGTCGTGGATCTCGTCGATCAGCAGGTTGTGGCCCGCCTCCACGCTCTGCCCGAACTGCAGGTACACCCAGCCCACCACGAAGCCCGCCAGCGGCAGCAGCCACAAGAGCCAGCGGTGGGCTTCACGCGTGGCCGTTGCCCATTCCAGCGAGACCAGGAACAGGGCCGATGCCGAGCCTGCGAGCGCAGCGACCAGCGTGGCCAGCAGCAGCCACTTGCCCATCTGAGGTAGCAGGTCGATTTGCTCGGGGATTTTCATGCAGCTAAAAAGACCAATGGCCCGGACCTGCCTGGTTGCAAGTCACGGGCCACCGGGTGGCATCCGTTGAGGGGATTCTAAGGGGCCGCCGTCGATGCAGGGCACGGTGATGTCCTAACCATTTCGTGGCATCCTCGGGCCGTGTCCAGGTCATTGCCGAGAGAGACAAACATGAGCGAACAGCAAGCCGATCCCGTGGTCATCGTGGGTGCCAAGCGCACGCCCATCGGGGCCTTTCAAGGGCAGTTCCAGGCCATGAGCGCCACCAGCCTGGGCGGCGTGGCCATTGCCGGCGCGCTGGCGCAGGCGGGCTTGTCGGGCAGCGCCGATATAGGCGAAGTGCTGGGCGAGGTGCTGATGGGCTGCTGCCTGATGGCTGGCCTGGGCCAGGCGCCCGCGCGTCAGGCGGCGATTGCAGCCGGTTTGCCGCCTTCGGTGGGCGCCACCACCTTGAGCAAGATGTGCGGCTCCGGCATGAAGACGGTGATGCTGGCACATGACCAACTGCGCGCCGGTGTGGCCGACTTCTTCGTGGCGGGTGGCATGGAGTCCATGACCAATTCGCCCTACCTCCTGCCGGCCGAACGCGCGGGCCAGCGCCTGGGCCATGGCCGCACCATCGACCACATGTTCTTCGATGGCCTGCAAGATGCCTATGGTGGCGAGCTCATGGGCCATTACGCCGATCTGGTCGCCGAGCAGCAAGGTTATGCGCGAGCCAAGCAGGATGCCTACGCGACCGACTCGGTGCTGCGTGCCCGTGCGGCGGTGGAAGCGGGCCTGTTCGATGCCGAGATCGAGCCCGTGTCTTTGACCATGCGCGGCGAAACCGTGCAGATCAAGCGTGACGAGACGCCCTCCAAATGCCAGCCCGACAAGATCGCCAAGCTCAAGCCGGCCTTTCGGCCCACAGGCACGGTGACGCCGGCCAGTTCCGCCTCGATCTCGGACGGCGCCGCGGCGCTCGTGCTGACCCGTGCCAGCGTGGCCGAGCAGCGCGGTCAGCAGGTGCTGGCCCGCATCGTCGCGCACAGCACCTATGCAGCTGCGCCCGATCAGTTTGCCACCGCGCCCGTACCGGCCATCCAGCGCGTGCTGGGCAAGGCTGGCTGGCAAGCGAGCGATGTGGATTTGTACGAAGTCAACGAGGCCTTTGCCATCGTGGCCCTGCATGCCATGCGCGAACTCGGCCTGCCACACGACCGCATCAACGTGACGGGCGGTGCTTGTGCCCTGGGCCATCCGATCGGCGCCACCGGTGCACGCATCCTTGTCACGCTGATCCATGCGTTGCGCCGCACGGGTGGCCGCCGTGGCGTGGCCTCGCTGTGCATTGGCGGCGGCGAGGCCACAGCCATGGCCATCGAGATACCGGCTTGACATCCCGCAGATGACGGCATCTCCCCCTCTTCCTTTCTTTCATTTGTTCATCAACCGATACCGCATCCGACCATGATCGAACTCGACATCGACGCCAGCGGCGCCATTGCCACCATCACACTCAACCGCCCGCCCGCCAATGCCTGGAGCCTCGACGGCCTGCGTCAGTTGAAGGCCACGGTGGAGCAGCTCAACGCCGACCAGGGCGTGCGCGCCATCATCGTCACCGGCCAGGGCCCCAAGTTCTTCAGCGCCGGCGCCGATCTCAACGTGATGGCCGATGGCGACAAGGCCGTGGCCCGCGACGTGGCCCAGCGCTTTGGCGAAGCCTTTGCCGCCTTGCAGGACGCGCGTGCCGTGGTGATTGCTGCGGTCAACGGCTATGCCATGGGCGGCGGTCTGGAGTGCGCCTTGTCTTGCGACATCCGCATCGCCGAGCGCCATGCGCAGATGGCCTTGCCCGAGGCTTCCGTGGGCCTGCTGCCCGCTGGTTGTGGCACGCAGACCCTGCCCTGGCTGGTGGGCGAAGGCTGGGCCAAGCGCATGATCCTCACCAACGAGCGCGTGGATGCCGACACGGCCTTGCGCATCGGCCTGGTCGAAGAAGTGGTGGACACCGGTACCGCACTGGCCAAGGCCCAGGAGATGGCCCTGCGCGTGACCACGCTCAGCCCCGAAGGGGTAGCCTACAGCAAGCAGCTGATCCACGCGGCTCGCCAGGGCGTGCCCCGCCATGCGGCCTTGTCGCTGGAGCGCGAGAAGTTCGTTGACTTGTTCGACAGCCCCAACCAGCGTGAGGGCGTCAACGCCTTCCTTGGCAAACGCAAGCCAAACTGGATAGTCCAACAGGGTTGATCAAGTGGTGACGTATGGTTACAGGCCCGATGCGGGCCCGTCATCCGCCCCGTGTATCCTCAAGTTTCTCATCCAGCAGTAAGAGAAGGACAAGCACATGAAGCTGAACCGCAAACTCGTGGCCATGACCGTGGCCATCGCGCTGAGCCACACCGCTGGCTTGCAGGCCGCTCAAGCCGCCATGATCGCCACCGATGCCGTGGCCACCACGTCTGCCGATGAGCAGGTGGCGGCGCGCCGCGCCCAGGTGATGGCCACCCTCAACCGCGCCGATGTGGCCCAGGCCCTGATCGAAAAGGGTGTGGACATGGACGCCGCCCGCGCCCGTGTGGCCTCCTTGTCTGACACCGAAGTGCTGCAACTGGCCGATCAGCTCGACAAGGCGCCGGCTGGTGCTTCTGACATCCTCGGTACCATCGTCTTCATCTTCGTGCTGCTGCTGATCACCGACATCCTGGGCTTCACGAAGGTCTTCCCCTTCACGCGCTCGATCCGCTGATCGCGGTGCGTGCATCCTGGCGCCGGGCCGGCAGCTTGCTGGCCCTGGCGTGCAGTCTGCTTGGTTTGCTGGGCCTGTTGAGCCTCTCTGGCTGCGCTTCGCTGAGCGCCCAGCAGACACGGGCCATCATGGCCAACCCACCGGCCGACATCCCTCAGAAAGTGGCTTTGTCGGCCACGCCTTTCTTCCCGCAAGACCAGTTGCAATGTGGCCCTGCCGCGCTGGCCACCGCGATGAGCGCCGCTGGCGTTCCCACCACGCCTGAGAGCCTGACCCGGTCTGTCTTTCTGCCCGGTCGTGGCGGCAGCCTGCAGATCGAGATGCTCGCCGCACCGCGCGCGCATGGGCTCGTCAGCACCCGTATTCAGCCGAGCATGCAGGCGCTGCTGCGCGAAGTGGCGGCAGGTCATCCAGTGGTTGTGCTCCTCAACCTCGGCTTGGGCATCTACCCCGTCTGGCACTACGCCGTGGTCATCGGCTATGACCTGTCTGCTGGCGATGCCTTGCTGCGCTCGGGCACCACTGAGCTTCAGCGCCTGCCCTTGTTCACGCTCGAACACACCTGGTCCCGGTCCGGCCAATGGGCGTTCGTGACCTTGCCGCCAGACCAGTTGCCGGCCTCCGCCAGCGAATCGGATGTGAGCGATGGCCGCGTCACCTTCGAGCGTGTGGCGCCACCTGCACAGGCTGCCATGGCCTATCGAACGGCCTTGCAGCGCTGGCCCGACAGCCTCGTGCTGGGGCTGGGCCTGGGCAATGCCCTGATGGCATCAGGGGATGCGCGTGCCGCCGCCGACGTGCTGGCCCCTGTGGCGCAACGGCACGACAGCGCAGCCGCATGGAACAATCTGGCCACCGTGCGACTGAAGCTGGGTGACACGCAGGCTGCGCTGGACGCGGCCCAACGCGCGGTCAGCAGGGCCCAATCCACCGAGCCGCAATGGCTGGCGGCGGCGCAGGCCACCTTGGCCGAAGTGCGGCAAACCCTCACAGGGAAATGACCAAAGTAGGGGCCCAAGTGCGCCAACCCTAGGGTTGTCTCCCCCTAGGTTTACAGGGATCCCCTCTTTGGCGGGTATGACAGACGCCAAGCTTTCTCTACGATCATTCAATGCCAAACGTGGATGAAGGGAGTCTGCCATGGGCATCGAAACACAAACCATTGCCTGGGTCGCCATCGCGGTGAGCTTCGTGGCCATCGCCTGGGCCATCTTCTGGCCGATTGAACCCCAGCCCGGTGTCAACCCCATCTCGACGCACTGGGACCTGGTCTACGTGGATGACGACGGCGCCATGCAGTTCACGATGGTGCGGGTGCTCAAGATCAACCCCACCAGCCGGCGCATGACCGCCTGGTGCTCCAAGAGCGGTTGCGAGCGCGTGTTCAAGCTCAGCAAGGTCGTCAAGGCCACCGATGTGCGCAGCGGTGCACGCATCAACATCGCCCGCCTGATCGACAAACCCCGCGTGCTCAGCGATGCGGCGCACGAGTTGAAGGTGGATCGCGATCGTGAACGCCTGGAGCCCAGCCTCCCTGCTTCCGAAAGCCTGTCCGGCGATGTGGGCAGTTGGTGGAGCACCTCGCGTCTCGGTTTGCACTGACCTTGTCTTGCAAACGGCTCATGCCACGATGAGCCCGTCCGGCATGGACAATGCGGGGGCTTGCCCTGACCACTCATGTCCATGACCACCATTTCCGCCAATGCGCAAGCAGCTGCCCTTATCCTGGCGCAACGCCGTTTGCTGGGCCAACAAGGCCCACGCTTGCCCGAGGCGCTTCGCCCTGCTGATCTCGATGCGGCGATGCAGATCCAGCTGGCCATCGTGCCCCTGATGGGCGATGAGGTGGGCGGCTGGAAGTGCGGCACGCCTGGGCCTGACAAGCTGGTGGTGGCCCCGATCTATGCCCGGACCATCCACGCCGAAGGTGAGGCGCCATGCCCGGTCTGGGCGCATGACGGTGCGGTGCGCGTGGAGCCCGAGCTGGCCTTCGTGCTGGGCGTGGATCTGCCCGTGCGTGATCAACCGTATGAACCCGCTGAAGTCGATGCGGCCATCCTTGCCACCCACCTGGCACTGGAGTTGATCGACAGCCGCTACAGCGACCCCAGCGTGCTGACCTTTGCCGACAAGCTGGCCGATGGCCTGGTCAACCAGGGTCTGTTTCTCGGGCCTCAGGTGGATGCCGAGCTGGCCTGTCACACGCACGTCATGCCCATTGCCGTCCGGGTCGATGGCTTGCCACAACCGGCCCGTGCCGGGCAGCATCCGGATCCTTTGCCGCGACTGCCGCTGTACTGGCTGGTGGAGTACCTGCGCGAACAAGGCCTGGGGATGCGGGCCGGTCAGGTCGTGATCACCGGGTCCTACGCCGGGACCTTCGCGCTGCCGGTGGGGCAGCGGGTGGCCATGCGCTATGGCGAGCTGGGCAGCCTGGAGGTGTGCTTCGAAGCCCGGTCGCGTGACCCAGTCGCGTGATGGAGCGGGCGATGGCCGTTGCAGGTGGGTGGTCAGGCCAGGCTCATCAGGCTGGCATTGCCGCCGGCCGCTGCTGTGTTGACGGAGATGCTTTGCTCTCTCATCAAGCCCCAGAGGCTGAAGGCGCCAGGTTGTCGCCAGCCGCTTGGCAGCGCCTGGAAGGGGATGATGGGGCCAGGGCGTTCGCTCAGGTACTCGGCCATCTCGATGATGTCCGAGCGCTCGGCATGCATCAGCACGGCGTCCCAATGGGTGTCGCCCATGTCGCGCACCAGCTGGATGCGCTCGCGCACCTCGGGTGGCAAGGCCAGCAGTACAGGTTGCAATGCAGGGTGGGCCATCCACACGGCATGTGAGCCGGCGGCGAGCACGGTCGCCAGTTGGTAGAGCAGATCAGGCATGGCGCGGGCCAGGCAGAGCGTCGGGCCTTTGGGCAGCAGGCGGTAGCGGTTGCGTTCGCCCGTGGGGCCGGTCAGTGTCTTGTCTGTGCCCAGAGGGCTGATCTCCAGCATGTGCTCGGCATGCAGTTGCAGCACATCGGCGTGTGGCATGGATTGCATGGCGAGCCAGTCACGCAAGGCGGCCAGCGGGCGCAGGCCTTGATGGGCGGCGGCCGTGCGGTCCTTGGCCAGGCCCAGCACACTGCGGGCGCACAGGCTGGTGTCGGCTTGCGTGTGCAGCAGGCGGTGCAGGTACAAGGGGCCGCCGGCCTTGGGGCCCGTGCCTGAAAGGCCTTCGCCGCCAAAAGGCTGCACGCCCACCACGGCACCGATCATGTTGCGGTTGACGTAGATGTTGCCGATGCGGGCCCGCTCGGTGATGAAGTCGATGGTCTCGTCGATGCGGCTGTGCACGCCCATGGTCAGGCCGTAGCCGGTGGCGTGCAGGCGCTCGATGAGGTCGCCCAGCTCATGGCGCTGGAAGCGCAGCACATGCAGCACCGGGCCGAAGACTTCCTGGACCAGTTCATCCAGGCTTTGCAGCTCGATCAGGGTGGGGGCGGCGAAGCAGCCCGTGCTCTTGTCCTGCACCGATGCCAGTGCGGTGTCGGCCTGGAACACGGGGCGGTCGCAGGCACGCATGGTGGCGATGTGCATCTCCACCTTCTCCAGCGCTTCCTGGTCGATCAGGGGGCCGATGTCGGCATGCAGGCGATCGGTCGGGCCCACATGCCACTCACGCATCGCACCACGCAGCATGTGCAGCACGCGGTCGGCAATGTCATCTTGCAGACACAGCACGCGCAGGGCCGAGCAGCGTTGCCCGGCGCTGTTGAAGGCCGAGGTCATGACGTCGTTGACGACCTGCTCGGTCAAGGCGGAGGAGTCCACGATCATGGCGTTCTGGCCGCCGGTCTCGGCCACGAGCACCAGGGGCCGGCCGCGTTCGTTGAGCCGTGTGGCCAGTTGCGCTTGCAGCAGCCGGGCCACTTGGGTGGAGCCCGTGAACATCACGCCGCGCACCGTGTTTTGGGCCACGAGGCTGGCGCCCACGCTCTCGCCGGGGCCGGGCAGCATCTGCAAGGCTTCATTGGGGATGCCGGCCTCGTGCAGGATGCGCACAGCCTGGGCTGCGATCAAGGGTGTCTGCTCAGCGGGTTTGGCCAGCACGGTGTTGCCTGCGGCCAGGGCAGCAGCGATCTGGCCGGTGAAGATGGCCAGCGGGAAGTTCCAGGGGCTGATGCAGACCACGGTGCCCAAGGCCTGGTGGCGGCCGTCTTGCAGATCACGTCGGATCTGTGCGGCGTTGTAGTGCAGGAAGTCGATGGCCTCGCGCACTTCACCGAGGGCATCGGCCAGGGTCTTGCCGGCTTCGCGCACGAGCAGGTTGATGAGCATGGGCTGGCGCTGGGCCATCAGGTCTGCGGCATGGTCCAGGATGGCGGCGCGTTCCGCCACGGCACGTTGCTGCCAGATGGGGGCGTAGCGGGCACTGGTTCGTGCGGCTTCTTCGACATCTTGCAGGGTGGCCCAGCAGACCCGGCCCAAGGCATCCCGGCGTTCGGCGGGGTTGCGCAAGGTGTGCCAGCTGCGCTCGCCGTGGTCGGTCGCATGGCACACCATCGGGCTCACCTCGATGCGGGGCAGGGCTTCGCGAGCGAGCTCCTCATACAGGCTGTGCAGCACGGCTTCGTTGTGGAGATCGAGACCCATGCTGTTGGGGCGCTCATGCCCATACATGGCCACCGGCAAGGCAATGGCGGGATGCGGCGCGCCAGCGATGCCATCGACGAGCGCAGCCTGGCGGACAGCCTCGACAGGCTCGATGACCAGCTCGCTCAAGGCAATGGCCTCATCGGCCACGCGGTTGACGAAAGAGCTGTTGGCGCCGTTTTCCAGCAGGCGTCTCACCAGATAGGCCAGCAAGGTCTCGTGCGTGCCAACCGGTGCGTAGATGCGGCAGGGGCGTGCCAGGCCGCCATGGTTGGCATCGCCCACCACCATCTCATAGAGCGCCTCGCCCATGCCATGCAGGCACTGGAACTCGTACTGTCCTGGCTGAAAATCGGGTCCGGCCATTTGCAGGATCGCAGCCAGCGTGTGGGCGTTGTGCGTGGCGAACTGGGGGTAGATCTGGGCAGGTGCGGCGAGGAGCTTGCGCGCACAGGCCAGGTAGGCCAGATCGGTGTGGACCTTGCGCGTGTAGACCGGGTAGTCGCTCTGGCCTTCGATCTGGGCGCGCTTGATCTCGCTGTCCCAGTAGGCGCCCTTGACCAGCCTCAGCATCAGGCGATGGTCGCTGCGACGGGCCAGGTCGATCAGGTAGTCGATGACGAAAGGCGCGCGCTTTTGGTAGGCCTGCACGACGAAGCCGATGCCATGCCAGCCCTGCATGGCCGGTTCATGGCAGAGGCGCTCCAACAGGTCCAGCGAGATGTCGAGCCGTTCGGATTCTTCGGCATCGATGTTGAGCCCGATGTTGTACTGGCAGGCCAGCTTGCTCAGGTGCAGCAGGCGTGGGTAGAGCTCGTCCATCACGCGAGCGTATTGCGCGCGGCAGTATCGCGGGTGCAGGGCCGAGAGCTTGATCGAGATGCCTGGGCTTGCGTGTAGATCGCGGTCGTGTGCTTCTTCGGCGATGGTGTGGATCGCCGCCTCATAGGCCTGGAGGTAGCGCTGTGCATCTTCTTCGGTTAGCGCGGCCTCTCCCAACATGTCATAGGAATGACGAAAGCCCTGTGCTTCATGGCGACGGGCGTTGCGCAGAGCCTGCTCGATGGTCTCGCCGATCACGAACTGTTCGCCCAGCATGCGCATGGCCACATCCACGCTCTTGCGGATCAGGGGCTCGCCCCCTTTGATGGCCACGCGCTTGAGCGCGGCACGCAAGCCTGTTTCGCCATGGGTGCTGACCAGGCGGCCCGTGAGCACCAGACCCCAGGTGGCCGCGTTGACGAACAGCGAAGGGCTGTGGCCCAGGTGGGCCGACCAGTCTGTGTCGGCGACCTTGTCGCGGATGAGGGCATCGCGCGTGGCCTGGTCCGGGATGCGCAGCAAGGCCTCGGCCAGGCACATCAGGGCCACGCCCTCGTTGGACGAGAGCGAGAACTCCTGCATCAGGGCCTGCACCAGCCCGTTGCGGCTGGCACTGATCTGGCGCTGACGCAGGCGGGTGGCGAGGTCCAGGGCCAGATCGCGTGCGGCTTGGGTCTGGTCCGGCGTGAGCGTGGCATCGGCCATCAAGGCCTGCACGCAAGAGGCCTCCTCGCGGCGGGTGGCGCGGGTGATGGCGTCACGCAGCGGGTCTTGCCGATGGAGCAAGGCCTGCCCAAGCGACTGGAAGGGGCGAGGGTCGGGCGTCATCTCCTCACAACCTTAAGCGAAGCCGATGGATCAGTAAAGCAGGTAGCTGGCCCGTCTCGTCATGAAATCACGCAATCGGTCTTGCCAACTGCGTACGATGTCCTGCAGGGGCTCGCTGGCCTGCAAACGCGCCAGGGTGTCGCGAGACCCGATCATGCCCAGGGTCTTGTCGAGCTGGAAGCCCGGATTGAGTTGATGCAGGGTGCGTGCCAGCGCCAAGCCCAGCAATGGGGCATCGAGCTGGTCGGCCTGCTGGATTTTGAACATCACGCCGTGGCAGGCCTGGCCTTGGTAGGGGCCGCTGCCGGGCGTGAAGTGGGCAGTGTTGATCAGCAGGCCGGGCAGGTTCTCGGCTTGCAAGGCAGCCTGTAGCTGGTCTGCATTGAGCCAGGGGGCGCCTACCCATTCGAAAGGCTTGTCCGTGCCACGGCCCACGCTGATGTTGGCGCCCTCCACCCAGGCCACGCCGGGGTAGAGCAAGGCGGTGGTGGGCGTGCGCAAATTGGGCGAGGGCGGGATCCAATCCAGACCGGTCTGGGTAAAGCGCATATTGCGCTTGTAGCCTTGCATGGCGATGACTTGCAGCTTGACTTCCAGCCCCGTGCGTGTGTGGATGTCGTCGCGCAGCCAGCGGGCCAGCTCGCCCATGGTCATGCCGTGTTGCACTGGCAGTTCGGCAAAGGCGGTGAAGGAGCGCAGATCGGCGTCCAGCACGGGGCCGCCCACGCGGTCTGCGCCCAGCGGGTTGGGGCGGTCCAGCACCACGAAGTTCAAGCTGCCTTGCGCGGCGGCCTGCATGGCCTCACCCATGGTTGAAAGATAAGTGTAGAAGCGCGCGCCGGCGTCCTGCATGTCGAAGACCAGGGTGTCGAGGTCCTTGAGCGTGTCGGGGCTGGGGCGCAACTGTTTGCCATACAGGCTGACGAGAGGCAGGCCGGTGACGGTGTCCACGCTGGAGTCGATGCGACCTTCCTGATCGCGGTTCAGGCCATGCTCCGGCGTGAAGACCTTGCGCAGTTGCAGGCCGGGGGCGTTGTAGAGGCGGTCGATGGTGCGCCAGCCTTTGGTGTCGATGGCCGACAGATTGGTGATGAGGCCCAGCCTTTGGCCTTGCAGCGCAGCGTAATCTGTTTGGCGCAAGACGTCGATGCCGGGCAGGACGGTGGGGCTGCTGGCGCTCGCTGTAGCCGACTGCGCGGTTGGCTGCGTGATTGGCGTCCATGACTTGGCTGTGTCCGCCATATCAGGCCAGCGCGAGGCCAGTTGGGCTTCGACTTGCGCGCGGCTCAATGGTGTGTGCTGGGTGGACAGCAGCGCCTGGATCTGCCGGCGCAGCGGGCGGGCGTCACCGAGGCCGCGAGGGTGCACGCGGTTGCTCAGGATGACGAGGTACTGCCTGTTGACGAAATCGATCCACAAGCCGGTGCCGGTGTAGCCGGTGTGGTCCAGCATGCCCAGTGGCGGCAGGGCCTCACGCTGGGGCTGCCAGGGCGGGTCGAGCGACCAACCCAGACCACGCCAGTCGGCCTGGTCGGCGGGTGAGTAGCGGTTCATCATCCGGCCAAGGGTGCGGGCTTGCAGCAAGGGGTAGGCGCGCGATGGTTCCTTGCGCGGGCCGTGCGGCGCGTCTGCATCACCTGCGGCGACATGCAGCATCGCGTGGGCGAAGCGTGCCAGGTCATCTGCGGTACCGAAGAGGCCCGCGTGGCCGGCCCAGCCACCCATGCGGCGGGCAAACGGGTCGTGCACGCTGCCACGCAACAAGGTGCCGTCTCCCATGATCTCGGTGGGGGCGATGCGTGGGCGCCAGTTGCCGGGGGGATTGAAGGTGGTGTCCTTCATGCCCAGTGGTTTGAAAATGTGGCGTTCGGCATAGTCGGGCAGGCTGTGGCCGCCGACGCGCTGCACCAACTCACCGAGCACGATGAAGTTGATGTCGCTGTAGACCATGCGCGAGCCCGGGGTCGTTTGCGGCTTTTCAGCGATGACCTTGCGCAGGCCGGCCTGGTAGCCGCTCCAGGGTGGCGTGGTGTCCAGGTCTGGCCGCAGGCCGGATGTGTGGGCCAGCAACTCGCTCACGGTGATGGCATCTTTGCCATGGGCTGCAAAGGCCGGCCAATAGCGGGACACGGGCGCGTCGAGCTGCAGCTTGCCGCGCTCCACCAACTGCATCACGGCGGTGGTGGTGGCCACGGCCTTGGTCAGCGAGGCGAGGTCGAACACGGTGTCCACGCGCATGGGCTCGCGCTCAGGTTGCAAGGCCTGCCAGCCATAGGCCTGCCTGAACTGCACGCCTTCTTCATTGCCGATGAGCACGACAGCGCCGGGCAGGGCGCCTGCGTCCATCTGGGCTTGCACGGCTGCGCCGATGGCGGGGCCCAGTCTGCCGGACAGATCAGGCTGTGCAAGCGCGGTGTGGCCGAGCAGGCTCAGGAGCCCGCATGCAAGCCAAAGCCTCAGCTGTGGAGTGCGCATGGCTCAAGGCCTGCTGGCGGCGTGGGCCGATGAGGGTTTGGCGGATGCGGGTGTTGACGCAGATGCCGATGCAGGTGTGGACGCTGCCGAGGATGCCGACGCGGGCACGGCGACTTTTTTGACGTTCAGGCCTGCGGTGCTGTAGTGGTTGCCGGCGTTCCACAGCAGCCAGCCTTGGGTGTGTACGTCATCGGCAGCCTGGATCTGCAGGCGGATCTCCTGCTCGCCGAACACGCGCTTGTCAAAGGCATAGTCCTTGAAGGCCTGCAGCCATGGCCGAAAGCGCACGCCGCTCATGCCGGAGCGCTCGATGGCCGCTTGCAGCGAGTGGTGCACGATCTCGTAAGGTGAACCCACGGCCATCACGTGGCCCGGGATGCCCCAGGTGAAGCCAGACGGGTAGAGCATGGGCGAGAGGTAGTCCAGGCGGTCAGACAGCATCTCCAGTTGCTGCCCGATGAAGGTGTCGTTGAGGTTCCAGCATACATAGCCGAAGATGTCTGCCGACACATAGACGTTGTATTTGGCCAGCCTTTGCCGAGCCTTGTCCAGGAAGGCCGAGATCATGAAGGGGCGGACCTCCCAGGTGTTGGGCTGCGAGAAGACAAGACCGGGCGTATCGGGGAAGCGCACGTAGTCGAACTGGATCTCATCGAAGCCCAGCTTGGCGGCTTCCTCGGCCATGGTGACGGCGGGCTCCCAGGCATCGGGGATGGAAGGGTCCAGCCAGGAGAGGCCTTCACGGTCCTTGAACATCGCACCGCTGCTGGTCTTGACGGCCCATTGCGGTTTGGCATGGGCCATCTTGTCGTCCTTGAAGGTGACGATGCGGCCGATCAGGTAGATGCCGCGTTCGTGCAGATCCTTGATGAGCGCAGGCATGTCACGCACGGTGACCACGGTCTGTTTCGGGTAGCCCAGTGCGGCCCAGGCTTCGCTGCGATAAGGCACGATGCCCGCATCGCCCTTGATGTCGATGACCAGGGTGTTGAGGTCGGTCTGGGCCATGAGGGTCAAGGCGTCGCCGCGCAGCTTGCTGCTGCCGATGCCGTAGGCCGAGAGGTACAGGCCACGTGCCTGGAACTTGCGCAGCGGCAGCACGGTCGGGCCGGCGCTGCCTGCCTGCAGCTTGCCCTGCTGCTGACGGTAGCCGGGCATGCGGGCGCCCACGGTTTGCCCTGCCAGATTGGCAGGCAGGCTGAAGTGGCCGTCATGGTCGGTGCGCACGGTCACATCGCCGCTCACGACATGGGCCAAGGGGATGCCCTGTTTGGTGTCGGCGTCGATCACCATGCCGTGCAAGGGGGCTGGCGTGGCCGCGGGCACGGCGATGGCTGATGCGGCGGAGCTGGGGGCTGAGCTGGGCACGGCCGGCGTGCCGGGTGTGCTCGCTGCATTTGGTTCGCTCGATGCGCTGGCGCCCGCTTGGGCCCAGGCAGCCGCACCGATGGTCGCACTGACGGCGATGGCCATCGCCATGCTGGCCCATCCTCTCATCCATGCGGCTGCTTGATGTGTGCGGGCGGCGTTCATCTCAGGCTCCCTTGGGTCAGGCTGGAAAGGCGGCTTGAATCAGTTGTTGAAGTCGACGGCCACTGACCTCGTCGACCATGAGGTGGCGTGGCAGGGCCTGTATCGGGTCGCTGTCTGTGCACGCCTTGTTGCCCAGTGCCAGCGAGGCCTGGTAGCCCAGTTGCGTGGCCAGCTCCATGAGGCCATCGTCATACAGACCGAAAGGCCAAGCGAGGTAGGAGATGGGCTTGTTCAGGCGGGCTTCCAGCACGCTCTTGGACTTCTGCAATTGCATGCGTGCGAAGCGTTCGAAGTCAGCGGGCGACTGTTGCTTGCGCTCCTTGACCAGATTGGGGTGCCAGTAGGTGTGGGACTGCACATCGAACTGCCCCGTGGCCTGCAGTTGCGTGAGGTGCTCCCAGCGCATGGCATAGCTTGCATTGGAGATGGCAGAGGGGTAGATGAAGAGCGTGACGGGCCAGCGTGTGGGCACGATCATCGGCGCCATGGTCTCCACCACGGTGCGGTGTCCATCGTCGGCGGTGATGACCACGGCGCGTGGTGGCAGCTTGTCGAGCTTGCCCTGCCGAAAGGCCACCAGGTCTGCCAGGGGGATGATGTGCGCACCCAGGTCTTGCAGCACCTTGATGTGGTCGGCGAAGGTGGTCTTGCGCACGGTCATGCTGTCGGCCACCGTGTCGGCGAAGCGGTGATAGCACAGGATCAAGGCCTGCGTGGGGGTGGCGGCGTGTGCGGTGGTGGGCAGGCCGAGTGCCCAACTCAAGGCGCCCGAGCCGGCATATTGCAGCCAGGTTCTGCGGCTGGGATGAAGGCCGTCTGATGAGCCCCGATGCAGGGCGGTGTGGTCTGGCGCGAAGAGCATTCAGCGGTGGTTGGGGCGCCTCGTCATGGGCGTTCGATTTCAGTATCGCGTGACTTCGCGCAGGTCTGCAAGCCGTTATCCAGCTGTTGCAAGGTTGTTGTGGTGATGCAATTCACACTGCGGACATCTGTTTGACATCGGCACGAATGTGGTGATCAAGGCGCACATCAAGACAATGCTTGCGCCATCAAGCCGGCCAGCATGATGTCCAGCCCCACTTCGATCGTGGCTTCTGGTGACCTGCCTTCCAGCAGATCGGCGCGGTCAAGCTCCACCATGCCATGCAGGAAGGCCCACAGCGACAAGGCCAGATCCTGGGCATCCCAGTGGGTGGGCAGGCCACTCGTGAGTTGGGTCACGAAGGCCCAGATGGCCTCATGGCTGTCGGTCTTGCACTGCTCCATCCCGTTGTGCTGCAGCTTGATCGTGTAGAGCTGCGGGTAGGCGCGTGCAAAGCGGATGTAGGCACGTGACACGGCCCGAATGGCTTCTGGCATCGCCAGGCCTTTTGCGGCATGCTCCAGTTCGGCCAGCAGCATCTCCCCACCCTTGTCGACCAGGGCGAATTCCAGATCGGCCTTGCTGCTGAAGTAGCGGTACAGCGCATTGGGGGTGACACCCAGATTGCCTGCGAGGGTTCGCATCGACAATGCTGCCAGCCCGTGTGCTTCGATGAAGGCCAAGGCACTGTCCAGGACCGTTTCCCGGCTGATCTTCTTAGGGTAGGACATGCCCTGACTGTACCTTGCTTGACGGCCCGGATGAGAAAGGTGTACGCTGTCCACCATGCACACATTCAAGCTCAACGGCCAGCCCGTTTCCGTGGATGTCGAAGACGACATGCCCTTGCTGTGGGTCCTGCGGGACGAACTCGGGCACACGGGCACGAAGTTCGGTTGCGGCATCGCCGCCTGCGGGGCCTGCACGGTCCACATCGATGGGGTGGCCACGCGTTCCTGCGTGATGCCGGTGTCCGCCGTGGCGGGCAAGGCGGTGCAGACCATCGAGTCCAAGGACGATGCCATCCTGGCGCGTCTGCAAGCGGCCTGGGTTGCGTACCAGGTGCCGCAATGCGGCTATTGCCAATCAGGCATGCTGATGGCGGCCACGGCCTTGCTGAGGGCCAACCCCGCGCCAACAGATGCGGACATCGATGCGGCCATGACCAACATCTGCCGCTGCGGCACCTACCAGCGCGTGCGCGCGGCCATCCATGCTGCGGCCCAGTCCAAATCGGTGTCGGCGGCGCCATCGGTGCCATCGACGGCGGAGAAACAGGCATGAAGACCACGCTGTCACGTCGCCAGTTCCTGATCACCGGTGCGGCCTTGTCGGGCGGGCTGCTGGTGGGTTGTGGCAAGCCCTCGGCTGCAGACCGCCTGGGTGATCACAGCCTCCTGCCGGTCGAAGGCGGCGAGGTCGCACTCAATGGCTGGGTGAAGATCGCGCCCGATGGCAAGGTCACCGTGGCCGTGCCGCGTTCCGAGATGGGGCAGGGCGTGCTGACGGCCCTGCCCATGCTGCTCGTGGAAGAGCTGGATGCACGCTGGGAAGACGTGCAGGTGGAGCAAGCACCCGTGGCCCGCATCTACGCCAACGCCACCATGATGCTCAATGTCGTGCCCTTCACCACGGACGACGACAGCGTGCTGGCCCGCATGGCCCGCGCCAGCGTGCAACGTCTGGGTTATGCCTTGTCCTTGCAGATCACCGGCGGCTCGGCCAGTGTCCGCGATGCCTGGGAGCCCATGCGCCTGGCCGGTGCCACGGCCCGCGCCATGCTGGTCGAGGCCGCGGCCAGGCGCTGGTCGGTGGCACCGGACCAGTGCCAGGTCGAAGCCGGCCAGGTTATCAACATGAAGACAGGTGCCAAGCTGGGCTTTGGTGAGCTCGCCAAGGAAGCTGCCGAGTTGACCCCGCCTCAGGATGTACCGTTCAAGGCGCCGAGTCAGTACAAGCTGATCGGCAAGCCCATGGCGCGCCGAGACATCCCGGCCAAGGTCAATGGCTCGGCTGTCTTTGGCATCGACGTCAAGCTCGATGGCATGGTCTATGCCGCGATCGCCCAGCCGCCGGTGTTCGGCGCCAAAGTGGCCAGCGTGGACGACAAGGCCGCCCTGCAGCGCAAGGGCGTGCTCAAGGTCTTGCGCATCCCGCAGGGTGTGGTCGTCGTGGCCAACAACTGGTGGCGAGCCAAGCAGGCTTTGGCCGAGGTGAAGATCGTTTATGAGCCCTCGCCCAACGACCAGCTCTCGTCGGCCGACATCGCCAAGAAGTACAAGGACGAACTGGCGGCCAGCAAGGGCTTCAGCTATGGCGACAAGGGCGACGCGGACCTGGCCTTCAAGCAGGCGGGCAAGGTCGTGGAGGCCAGCTACTGGGCGCCCTTCCTGGCCCATGCCGCGATGGAGCCCATCAACTGCGTGGCCCAGGTGAAGGACGGCCACGTCACGGTGTGGTGCTCGACGCAGTCGCCTTCTCTGGCCAAGTGGAAGGCCGGCCAGGTGGCAGGCGTGGACTCGGACAAGGTCACGCTGCACGTGCCCTTCCTCGGTGGCGGCTTTGGGCGCCGGCTGGAGGTGGACATGGTCGAGCAGGCCGTGGCGATTGCCAAGCAGCTCGATGGGCGGCCCGTGAAGCTTTTGTGGACCCGCGAAGAGGACATGCAGCACGATGTGTACCGGCCTGCAGCCTTGTCTGAATTCCGTGCGGCACTGGATGCCCAAGGGCGCGTCACGGCCTGGTCCAACCGCGTGGCGGCGCAGTCCGTGAGCTATGACTCGGTGCGGCGCCTGATGCCCTCGATCGCCTCCAACACGCCCGACAAAAACCAGATCGAAGGCGCGTTCGACATCCCCTACGAGTTCGACAATGTCACGGTGCGGCAGATCCGGCCCGAGACGCATGTGCCCGTGGGCTCATGGCGCAGCGTGGGCCACTCGTACAACGCCTTCTTCACCGAGAGCTTCGTCGATGAGCTGGCCTATGCGGCCGGCCAGGACCCCTATGCCTTCCGCCGCGGCCTCTTGCAAAAGCACCCGCGTCATCTGGCCGTGCTCGAACTGGTCGCCACCAAGGCAGGCTGGGGCACGCCTTTGCCACCGGGCCGGGCGCGTGGTATCGCGCTGCACGAGTCCTTTGGATCCTGGTGTGCCGAGGTGGCCGAGGTCTCCATTGAGCAGGGGCAGCTCAAGGTGCACCGCGTGGTCTGTGCCATCGACTGCGGCGTGGTGGTCAACCCAGATACGGTGGAGGCGCAGATGCAAAGCGCCATCGTCTATGGCCTGAGTGCCGCCTTGTTTGGCGAGATCACCATCGCCCATGGCCGTGTCGAGCAGACCAGCTTCCCCAGCTACGACGCGGTGCGCCTGGCACAGATGCCCGTGATCGAAACCCACATCGTGCCCAGCACGGCGGCCCCGGGCGGCGTGGGCGAGCCGGGCACACCACCGATCGCGCCGGCGGTGACCAATGCGATCTATGCCTTGACCAAGCAGCGCATCCGCAGCCTGCCCATCCGTCTTTAGGCCTTTAGGATCCGCCTTGGCAGCAGGCCCTCAACCATGCGGTGCGGCCTGCGGCATGTCCTACCATGTGTACCCATGAGAGAAGCACCCATGAGCGTGGCCGGCCTCATCCTCGCCGCAGGGCGGGCCAGCCGCTATGGCGCAGACAAGCGCCTCGTTCGCCTCGCCGATGGCCGCACCATGCTGGAGACCGTGCTGGCCTTGTATGCCCAGGTCTGCCAGCCCTTGCTGGTGGTGCTGCGCCCTCACGATGAGGCCGCGCAGGCCATGGCCCAAGCGCACGGGGCGCAGGTGCTGTGGTGCGATGACGCCGATCAGGGCATGGGACGCTCGCTGGCCTGCGGCGCGCGAGTCTTGCTGAATCGGCCTGATGTCAGCGGTGTGATCGTCGGGCTGGCGGACATGCCCTTCGTGTCCCTTTCCACGCTCAAGCGCGTTCATCAGGTCCTGCAGGGTCAGCAACAAGCCGTGCTGCCACGCCATCTGCAGCGACCTGGCCATCCGCGCGGCTTGCCTCGCTCCGTCTTCGAGTTGCTGCGCGATTTGCGTGGCGATGAGGGGGCGCGCCATGCCGTGGACTGGCAGCGTGCCATCCACATCGAGGTCGATGACCCGGGCATCTTGCAGGATGTCGACACGCCGGTCGATCTGGCCACATTCCAGCGCGCGGCCGCGCCCTGAACCTGAGCGTGTTCGTGCAGCCTTCACGCGGTGCTTGTAACATCGGCATCGAAGGCGCATGAGCCTGCCGATCAGGTATGACAACGGATCTCTCCTCTTCCCCTTCTTCTTCCAAAACAGGCTTCTGGCCTCGCTGGCGTCGTCTCATCTTGGGCCTGGGCCTGACGGCCGGGCTGTGGACCTTGCTGCTGGGTGTGTGGTTGCCCGGCTGGGTGCGGCCGCATATCGAGCAGGCCGCCACCGAGGCCTTGGGTACACCCGTGGCGGTGCAAGCGGTGCACATCCATCCCTGGACGGCAGTGGTGGCACTGGATGGCCTACGCATTGGGCCGGCGGCCTCGCCCATGTTGAAAGTTCTGCACGCGCAGGTGCAGCTCTCGCTGGAGTCGATCTGGCGGCTGGCGCCTGTGCTGCGCCGTGTGAGCGTGGACCAGCCCGAGCTGTGGATCGAGCGCCAGACGGCTGATCGCTTCAATGTCTCGCCGGTGCTGGACAAGCTGGCGGCGGATGCCAAGAAGTCGCCGCCATCATCGGAGCCGGCGCACTTTGCCGTCTTCAACATCGAGCTTAACAATGGCCTGGTGCGCTACACCGATAGGGTCTTGCAGCAAGAGCACCGCATTGATCAGTTGCGCATCGGTGTGCCCTTTGTCTCCAATCTGCCCAGCTTCGTCAACGTCGATGTGCAGCCCCAGCTGAGTGCCCGCATCGACGGCAGCCCCTTGGCCATCAAGGGCGATACCTTGCCCTTCACAGAGGGCTTGCGTTCGGCCGTGCATGTGAAACTGAGCGACGTGGACGTGCCCCATTGGCTGGCTGCTGCGCAACCCTTTGTTCCTGCGCCGTGGCAGGCGAAGGCCGCCGATGGCCGCCTCGATGTGGATCTGAGCCTGAAGTTCGAGGAGCGCAAACCGCCTGCCGTGCCGCGCCTGTCGATCGAGGGCGGCGTCAAGCTCAGCAAGCTGGCCCTGAGCCTGCCGCAGGCACCCGGATTGGGGCAGGTCGATGCAGCCTGGCAAGGCCTGGACATCCAAGGTCTCGACACCCAACCTTTGGAGCGCCAGGTCAAGGTGGCTGCCGTGCTGCTCGATGGGGTGCAGTGGCGCAGTCGTGTGCCCACGCAGCAGGGCAAAGCCTCACCTGAGCGAACTGAGCTTCATGAGCGCAGTCCAGCGTCAGCCGCGTCTGCGTCGGCCGTTCAAGCAGGCCATGACGAACTTTCGGCGCCGTGGCGTTGGCAAGTCGGGCAGATCAAGGTGGGGGTGAACCGTCTCGACATCCAGAGCATGCCCAGCCAGGCCTGGCCTGTGATCGGTCCTGTGGCGCTTCGAGCCGATGGCCTCAGCAGCCAGGCCAAAGCCGCGCCCGCAACCTGGCAGCTGGAGCTGCATGACGAGCACGAGGCCAGTTTGCTGGCACAAGGGCATGTGCAGGCTGGACAGCAGGCTGTGGACGTCTCGTTCAACTTGAGCAAGCTGCAGATCGGGGCCTGGCTCGCGCCGGTGGCCGATCTCCTCCAGCTGCCTGTGCAGATCGCGCAAGGCAGCCTGGGCGTTCAGGGGCAGGTGCAGGCCAGGTTACAGGCGGCATCGGCCATGGAGCCAGCCGAGATCAGGCTGACATCCGGGCATGTGGCCATCAATCAGCTGGATGCGTACGCCAGGCAAAAGAACCTGGCTGACCACATCAAGCTTGACGAACTGGTCCTGGATGGTATCCAGGCTCGGATGGATCTGGCTGGTGCCGGTGGTGCATCTGGTGGTGTGGCCCTGCGCGAGCTGATGCTGGACAAGCTCGACATGAGCAAGCTGGATGCGGCGATCACGCGGGGGGCGCATGGCGAGTGGATGGGCATGGCGATGCCGGCAGGTGGGGACAAGCTCAAGCAGAACGCCAAAGAGAACGCCAAAGCCGGTGACGTCAAGCCGGCCCCAGCGGCCATCATCGTGCTCAAGGACCTGCATTGCGGTGCCTGCCAGGTGCAGTTCACCGACCAGACCGTGAGCCCGGCAGCGCAGTTCGAGCTGCACCAGACTGATCTGCATCTGGCTGATCTGGGCAGCGACATGTCCAGGCCCATCGCGCTGGAGCTCGACACACTGGCTCAAGGCAAGGGGCGCGTGCAGCTCAAGGGCTCGCTCCAGCCGCAGCCACTCAAGCTCGAGGCCCGCGTGCGTGTGGCAGGGCTGGACCTGCGTGCCGTGCAGCCTTACATCGACCCCCTGGTCAACATCACCCTGGCCGGCGCCAAGGCCCAGGCCGACGGCCAGCTCAATCTGCAGATGCCCCGCCAAGGCAGTGAGGGCCTGCAGGCGCGCTACAAGGGCCGCGTGGGCCTGAGCGATGTGCGTGTGCTGGACCGCGTGAACGATGCCGACTTCCTGAGCTGGCAGGCCTTGACGCTGGACGGCACCGAGCTCAGCCTCAACGGTGACGCGGTCGATGCCAACCTCGGCCGCATTGCCCTGAGGGACTTCTATGGCCGCGTCATCATCAACCCCAGTGGACAGCTGAATGTGGCCGGCATCATGCGCCACGAGGCGGGTGCGCAGGCGAAGTCACTGACCACGCCGGAGGCTGCAGCATCGTCGGCCACTTCGTCGACGGCCTCATCGCCCACCTTGTCGACCAACATCACGACGGTCACGACCACTGCGGCGGCGCCAACAAGCACCAAGCCACCCGCCAAGCTGCGCTGGCAGCAGATCCAGCTCAGCAAGGGCCGCGTGGATTTCACCGACAACTTTGTCAAGCCCAACTACTCGGCGCGCCTCACCAAGATCGAAGGTGAGGTGTCGGCCGTGTCATCGACCAAGCCCGAGCCCGCCACGGTCAAGGTGTCCGGTGCGGTGGACGATGCGGCGCCCTTGTTGATCTCAGGGCAGCTGCACCCGCTGGGGCCCAAGCTCTTCACCGACATCCAGGGCTCGGCCAAGGGCATCGAGCTCACCCGCCTGACGCCCTATGCCTCGCGCTATGCCGGCTATGCTATCGAGAAGGGCACCCTGTCTGTTTCGGTGCACTACAGGGTCGATGGCGGCAAGCTGGAGGCCAGCAACCAGATCTTCCTTGACCAGCTCACTTTCGGTGACAAAACCGACAGCCCGGACGCCATCAAGCTGCCTTTGCTATTGGCCGTGTCTCTGTTAAAAAACGGCAAGGGCGAGATCGACGTCAATCTGCCGATCTCCGGCTCGCTTGATGATCCGCAGTTCTCGGTGGGAGGCATCATCTGGCGCGTGATCGTCAACCTGATCACCAAGGCGGTGACCGCGCCCTTTGCCCTGCTCTCGGGTGGCGGCAGCGATGAACTGGGCTATGTGGCCTTTGACGCCGGCCAGGGCGAACTCAACGAAGCCAGCCGACAGCGCCTGGACAAGCTCATCGACAAACTCGCGGACAGGCCAGCGCTCAAGCTGGAAGCAACGGGCCGCGCCGACCCCGCGCTGGATACCGAAGGCCTGCGCAAAGCCTATGTTGACGGTTTGATGCGCGCGGCCAAGGCCAAGGCGACGGGTCAATCGCCGGCCGATGTCCAGATCGCACCCGATGAACGCAGCACCTGGCTGGCTGCCGCCTACAAAGCCGCCGACATCAAGAAGCCCCGCAACCTCATCGGCATGGCCAAGACCTTGCCCGATGCCGAGATGGAGGACTTGCTCAAGGCCGCTGCGCCTGCGGGCCCTGAAGCCCTGCGCACCCTGGCCAACCAGCGGGGCGACCAGGTCAAGGCCTATCTGGCACGCAAGCTGCCGCCCGAGCGTGTGCTGCTGACCGCATCCAAGGTGGGCAATGAAGGCCTGCCGCAAGACAAGGGCCCAAGCACCCGCGTGCAGTTCGACATCCGCTAGCCCGTGGTGGCGGAGCCCATCGAATACCCACGGGACCTGCGGCGACAATGGCTGTGCCCATGATCACACGCGCGTGCGCGACCTCGAATGGCGCCGCCATGTAGCCGCCAGACGACACTCCGGATACCGAGACTGACTTGACGTCCAGCCCCAATGCAGGCAAGAAAAGAGAGGGGTACGCGACTGGGCTTGTGCCATGACAGAAAGGCCCGCACTCACCAAGCCGTTTGCTGGTGAAAGCGGAAATCCAGCTATGGGATTTCGGAAAAGGCCGAGGGCCCAGCACCAGTTCGGTGGAGGGCCCTCGAACCTGCTGAGAAGCAGGTTGAAAGATGACAGCGTTGCTTTCGCAACCATCTATGGTCAACTGTTGCCTCCATTTCAGTGCTCTGGCGCATGCCGGATGCTGCAGGAGGTGGAATCGACCGTTGATTCTGGTTGGATTTCTTTAGAATTGAAACTATTGTCCAAGGCGGGTCAGTCATTGTGCTGAATTACTCCTTAAATTGTCCTGAAATACACTCGGATCGTTCTCGGGTGTAGCTTCCATGGCTGAACATTGGACTATCCAACTCTCTCTGATCGGCTGGGGAACACTTGTCGCGCAACTGTTACCGTTTTGATCGTTTCGAGCTACGTCCCTCCGAGCGGGTGCTCTACCTGGAGGGCGAGCCAACGAATCTGGGCGCCCGCGCCGTCGATGTCCTGACGGTGCTCGTGTCCGAGTATGGGCGTCTGATCAGCAAGTCGGAACTGCTCGACAGGGTCTGGCCCAACGTCGTCGTCGAGGAAAACAACCTCCAGGTGCAGATCTCCTCGCTGCGCAAGCTGCTGGGTGCCAAGGCCATCGCCACGGTACCAGGGCGTGGCTACCGTTTCTGTCTGCCAGTCGAGGGCGATGTGGCGCGCCCGATCCAGGTGCCGGACCATCCCGCCCACCATCTGCGGGCGGCCCTCAGTCAACCGGTCGATGTTCTCTCGGTGTTGCCCGCGATGCCGGGCCCGCTCTGGGGACGCGATGCCGATCAGGCCGCGCTGGACGCCTTGCTGCCGTCGCCCTTGATCACCGTGGTCGGGCAGGCGGGTATCGGCAAGACGGCGTTCGCGCTGAGCGCGGCACATGCCTGGCGACACCACCGTCGTGACGGCGCCGCTTGGGTGGAGCTGGCGGCCATCGCCGACCCCGATCTCGTGGTGTCGATGGTGGCGCAGGCCCTGGGGCTGTCCACGGGCGGGCAGGATCCGCTCCACGCGCTGGTAGCGGCGCTCAAGCCCTTGCAGGTGCTGCTGGTCATTGACAACGCCGAGCACATGCTCGATGCCGTGGCCGGGCTGGTGCAGGCCGTGCTGGCGGGCGCCCCTGACGTGCGCATCCTGGTCACCAGCCAGTTACCGCTACGCCTGCCCAACGAGCGCGTGTTCAGGCTGGGGCCGCTGGCGGTGCCACCCAAAGGGATCTCGGCTCAGGAGGCCGTCAAGTACGGCGCGGTGGCCCTGTTCGTGGACCAGGTCAAGGCCATCAACCGCTATTTCGAATTGAGCCAGGGGCAGCTCGACCGGGTGATTGGCCTGTGCCAGAAGCTCGATGGCGTGGCGCTGGCCATCAAGCTGGCGGCGGCGCGTGTGCCCCTGCTCGGCTTGCAAGGGGTGGAGGAGCGGCTCGGTGAGCGCTTCAAGCTCCTGCATGGCCATGGCCCGGCATCGACCCCGTCGCGCCAGCAGGCCCTGCTGGCTGCGCTGGACTGGAGCCACGAGATGCTCTCGCCGCCAGAGCGCGCTGTGTTCCGGCGCTTGGCGGTGCTCGCGGGTGGTTTCACGCTGGATCTGGCCAAGGCCCTGGCGCACGATCAGAACCTGGACGAATGGGCCGTGATCGACGTGCTGGGCTCCCTGGTGGACCGCTCGCTGGTCATGGCCGATGCGGGCGAGATGCCGCGCTACCGCCTGCTCGACAGCATGCGCGACTACGCTGGCCTCAAGCTCGTTGACTCCGGCGAGTTGCCTGACATCCGCAAGCGCCATGCGCAGGCCATGGCCACCATGATGGACGTGGCCTACGAAGACTACTGGGCGCAGTCCGATACGCAGTGGCTGTCGCATTACGGGCCCGAGATCGACAACGTTCGCATGGCCATGGATTGGGCCGTACAGCAGGATCAGAACCTGGCGGTGAGGCTGCTGGGCGCGTCCGGGCCTTTGTTCCTCTTGCTGGGGCTGGCGCCGGAATGCCGCCAGCGCGGTCAGTCGCTGGAAGAGCGGGCTACCAGTCCGCAGCCTGGGGCCGACGTGGCGCGCTTCTGGCTGGAGCGCAGCCGCCTCTACTGGGGCGTGGGCAACACGCTCATGCACGACTTCGCCTTGCGTGCGGCGGCCTTGTACCGGGCCTCTGGCGACAAGCGCGGGCTGTACCTGGCCTTGCGCTGTCTGGCCGGTAGCGGGGTGTTGCCCTCCACGCAGGCATTGGCCGTCCTCGATGAGATGTCCACGCTGGAGCAAGCCGAATGGCCGGCGCGTCTGTGCACCCAGCGCCTGCTGGCAGAGGTCAGCGTGTTGAAGTCCATCGAGCACATGGCCGAAGCGCGGCGTGTGTGTCAGCACCTGTTGGTGCGCGCACAGAGCGCCGGGCTGGAAGGCGTGGTCTCGGCGGCCCTCAACGACCTGGCCTCGATCAGCATGGCCCTTGGCGACACCGATGCCGCCTTGCAGACCTGCGAGCAGATCCTGGCGCGTGGTCGCCACAGGCGCGACAACTTCGTGTTGCATGCGCTGGCGGTCATGGCCTGCGTGGCTTTCGTCAAGAGCGAGCTGCCCTCGGCGCGCATCGCCTTGACGGACTTCGTGAGCGCCTCGCGCGTGCGGGACTGGGAATGGCTGGGCCTGTACGCCGGACTGCTGGCCTTGCTGTGCGCGCTGGAAGGACGGTATGAGGCTGCGGCTCGCCTGCTGGGCTACACGGCCAAGGCCTATGAGCAGCTGGGCTCGCGTGACGTGGTGACGGTGTATGCCTGGTCGCGTGCCAATGGGCTGGTGCAAGACGCACTGGACCCGACCGTCTTCGACCGGCTGCGGGAGATGGGCAAGAGCCTGGACCCCGAGTCCGTGTGCACTTGGGCCTTGTCCCCACCGCCTGGTTGAGAAGGGGCGGACATGTCCATGCATCCGCCCTGGCCTGTGACCTCGATGCCCGATTGGCTGGCGTCCATCGGTCTGGGACACTTGACGCCGCTGATGCTGGACAACGGCATTGCCGAGGACGTGCTCACCAGCCTGACCGAGGCCGACCTCGAAAAGCTGGGCATGAGCATGGGCGACCGCAAGCGCCTGATGCGGGCCATTGCCGAACTGGCCACTTCCGAACCACCGAACGCCCGTCCGGTTGCAGAGCCCCTGGTACCGAACACCGAGCTGCGTCAGCTCACCATCATGTTCTGCGATCTGGTGGACGCCACCGCGCTGTGCGCGCGACTGTCGCCCGAGCAATGGCGCCAGGTGGTGCTGGGCTATCAGCAGGCGGCCGTGGCCGTGATCACACGCTATGGCGGCACGGTGGCGCAATACCTCGGCGATGGGCTGCTGGTCTACTTCGGCTACCCGCAGGCCTTTGAAGATGCGGCTTCGCGGGCCCTGCATGCGGCCTTGGAGCTGGTGCACAAGATGGGGACGCTGGACCTGACGATCGACGGCCAGGAGAGCGTGCGGCTTCAAGTGCGCATCGGCATCGACACGGGGCGGGTGGTGATCGGCGACATTGGCGCAGGTCCTCGGCGAGAACAACTGGCCCTGGGCGACACGCCCAATATCGCCGCGCGGCTTCAGGGCTTGGCTCAGGCCAATACGGTGGTCATCAGCGACCAGACCCGTCGTCTGACGAGCGGCAATTTCCTGTACGAGGACCATGGCATCCATGCGCTCAAGGGCGTGACCGATCCGCGCCAGGTCTGGCGTGTCACGGGGGTCAGCGACACCGTCAGCCGCTTCGATGCCAGCAGCGGCGAGCACCTCAGCCCCTTGGTTGGGCGCGTCCAGGAACTGGGCCTGTTGACCGATCGCTGGCAATCGGCCCTGCAGGGTCAAGGGCAGGTGGTGGTGCTGTCGGGTGAGCCGGGCATCGGCAAGTCCCGCATGCTCAAGGAACTGATCGATCGCCTGGGCAATGGCGGGCTTAGTGCGGTGCAGGTGCAATGCGCGGCGCACATGAGCAACAGCGCCTTCTATCCCTTCGTCAATGCCTTGGAGCGCACGCTGGGCTTCAAGCCGGATACGTCCGCTGAAAGCAAGCTCGGCCGCATCGATGCCTTTGTGCAGTCGCGCTTCGGGTCAGCAGTCCCCAGGTATGCAGCGCTCATGGCTGCGATGCTGTCCGTGCCTTCCGATGGGCACCATGATCTGCCGATCACCAGCGCCTACCAGCGTGAGCAGGACATCATTGAGCTGATGGCGGAGTTGCTGGACGTCCGGGCGAAGGCGGAGCCGCTGCTGTTTCTGTTCGAAGACGCCCACTGGGCGGATCCTGCCTCCATCGCGGCGCTCAACAAGCTGGTGGAGCGGATCCGGCATCTGCCGGTGCTGCTGGTGGTGACGCATCGGCCCGAGTTCGAGCCTGATTTCGAGCGGCAGGCGCACGTCACAGCCTTGAAGGTGCCGGGCTTGCGACGCGCCGAAGTGGCCACGCTGGTGTCCAGGCTGATGGGTGACAAGGCTTTGCCCGAAGCCCTGGCGCAGCAGATCGAAAGCCGCACCGATGGTGTGCCGCTGTTCGTGGAGGAGCTGACCAAGTCCGTGCTGGAGCAAGCCGCGCAGGCGTCCGATGGGCAGCGTGCCGACGTGCTGCCCGCCACGCTGCGCGATTCGCTGATGGCCCGCCTGGATCGGCATGTGCAGGCCAAGGAAGTGGCGCAGATCGGTGCGGTGATCGGCCGCGAGTTCGGGCACGACCTGCTGGTGGCGCTGTCGGGCCAGGGCGAGCGCCAGCTCGAAGAGGGGGTGCAGGCTTTGCTGCGCTCGGGGCTGGCCTCCCGTCAGGACACGGAACAGGGGCCTGTCTATGTGTTCAAGCACGCCCTCGTGCAGGACACGGCCTATGACTCGCTGTTGAAGACGCGTCGCGAATCGCTGCATGCCCATATCGTGCAGGTGCTGGAGTCGCGCTATCCCGATACGGTGCAGCGCGAGCCGGCCATGCTGGCGCGGCACGCGGCGGCGGCAGGTCAGCTCAGAGCGGCGATTCCTTATTGGCGGCGGGCCAGCGAGCTGGCCATCCACCGACTGGCCCTGCACGAAGCCACCGCCCATCTGCAGGCGGGTTTGAATGCCACCGCCACCTTGCCTGCCGCGCCAGAGCGCGATCAGGTCGAGATGCAGCTGCGCGCCTCGCTGGGCACGGTGCACATGCTGGGCAAGGGCTGGGCCGCACCCGAAGTCGAGCAGGCCTACAAGCGTGCCAATGAGCTGGCGCGCGCAGCCGATAAGGTCGATGAGGCCATCTGGCCTTCATGGGGGGTGTGCGTCTTCCACCTGGTGCGCGGCGAGATCCGGCAGGCGCAGGCCATGGGTCGGCGCATGGCCACCGTGGCCCGGCAGTCCAACAGCCGCCACGCCTGGCTGGTCAACAACATGATGCATGTGCAGCTGGCCTTCTACAGCGGGCAACTGGCCGAGGTGCCTGTGTTGTGCGAGCAGGTCGAGCATGGCTTCAACGACCCGCAGGACCGCAAACTCATCGGCCTGTACTCCACGGACCTCAAGCTGGTGTCCATGGTGCATGGCCTGCATGCTCACTGGATCCTGGGGCAGGTCGACGATCTCGATCAGGCCTATGCCGTCATCGAGCAGCGCGCCATCGAGCTGGAGCACCCTTACTCACTGGCCTGGGCGCGCACCTGGGGCATCATGGCCTATCTGCATGCGGGTGAACTCGATCGTCTGCTGCCGCGTCTCCAGGCCGGCTGGCATCTGGCCGATCAACATGGCTTTGCCTATGTGTCGGCCATGGCACGCTTTGCCATGGGCTGGTGTCGGACGCAATTAGGACAGGTCGAAGATGGGCTCGTCTTGATGCGCGAGGGGCTGGCGGCCTTTCAGGCGACGGGCGCCGGGATCGTGCTGCCTTTCTTCCTGGCCTTGCTGGCCGAGGCATTGGGGCAGGCGGGCAGCCATGTCGAGGCGCTGGACTGCGTTGCCAAGGCCCGGACGCTGACGCAGCAAGGCGGTGAGCATTGGCATGAGGCCGAACTGCACCGTATCCGTGGTGATCTGCTGACACGCGGGCCGCAAGCCGACTTGGATGAGGCGCGGGCCTGCTACGAGCGCGCTGCGGCCCTGGCCACCGCGCATCGGGCTCAGGCCTGGCTGAAGCGTGCGCAGCAGGGCTTAGCCAGTCTGGGCTGAGCCCTTCTGGATGATTCAGGCGGCTGCGAAGATCTCGGCCATATTGGCTGGGCCGAAGAAGTCGGCGGGCGTGACTGTCTGGGCGAACAGGCCGTAGTAGCGGTCGATCTGGGGCTGGTTGCCCGCCAAGGCCATGAACAGCTTGATGACGTCTTCGGTGGGGGGGGGCCAGCTTGCCCATCTCCTGCGAGAGCTGGAGCAGTGGCACCGAGACCTCGTCGCGTTGGGTCTGGTAGCCCGCGAGGGCGGCATCCAAGCCATCCGGTGAGGCCAAGCCTTGGTGGATCAGGCTGGCCAGCAGGTCTGCATCCCGCAATGCGCTGGAGATGCCGGCAGCCGTGACCGGGTCCATGGTGATGCCGGCGTCGCCCACCAGCGCCCAGCCGGGGCCGGCCGCCTCGCGACAGAAGGTGGCGATGGCACCGCTGAGCCATTCGTCGTCGCGCTGCCCGGCCTTGACGCGCTGGGCCAGTCCTGGCGTCATGGTGTCCAGTTCCTTGAAGAAATAGGCTTCCGTGTCCTGGCGAACCGGGCGAGGCGCCTGCCCTGGCTGGATCACACCGACGACGCTGCGGCCATCGTTGGTCGACCAGGCGTAGAACATCCGCTCGGGCCGCGAAAAGAACTCCACCCCGCTCAGCTCAACGCCGCTGAAATACGAGTAGACGTTGAAGGAGCCCGCCTCCTTGGGCACCTCGTTGTAGGTGTCGGCGCCCACGGCACGTGCCACGCGCGAATGGGTGCCGTCCGCACCAACCACCACCTTGGCCTGTGCCGTGAACGCACCGCCATCCTGCAAACGACCACGGATGCCAACCACCCGGCCATCCTGCTGGATCACATCTTCGAAGGTGATGCCTTGACGCAGTTCCGCGCCGGCTTGCAAGGCCGCGTCCAGCAGCACCTTGTCCAGGGCCAGGCGCCGAGGCGACAAGGCGGCGCCAACTTGCGTGCCCGGAGGGCGTCCCCTGAGGACCAGCTCACCCATGTCGAGTGAGAAATCGGTCAAGGCGGGGCAATTGCTGGCTAGCACGGCATCCAGCAGACCCCATTGCTCGAGCCGGTCCACGCCTGCATGCCAGATCAGATGCGTCGACAGGCGAACGTCGCTGGGCAACTGGGCCTGATCGACGATCAAGACCCGACGACCCTTCCGCGCCAGCAGCATGGCCAACGCAGCGCCGCCGCAGCGGCCGCCTACAACAATGGCGTCATACATCTTCTTTTTGCTTTCTGAATTTTTCTGGATGACAAAACAACCATCACCAAACAACATTGCAAGGTATCCGGACTGTCTCTGTCAAGCTTTAGCCCGACTCAAGCCCCATGCATTTGGCGACAAATGGCCTTCAAGTTCAGGAAACAGCAGGTTTCGGCATCTTTGCACAAGAGCGGTGCGGTGAAGCTCAAGTTTGGCGGCACGTCGTCGAACACGGTGACATGGAGGGTTTATGAACACCATCTCATCCATTGCAGTATCGGGTGTGCATGCGGCTTCAACCCGTTTGGACGTATCCGCTCATAACATCGCCAACGCACAGACGCCGAACTTCCACCGGCAGGTCGTCCATCAGCAAAGCCAGGAAACCGCAGGTGTCATGACCTCCGTGGGCAAGGCCGAGGAGGTCGGGCCGGACGTGGCCGCTGACCTGGTCGAGCAGATGCAGGCCAGCTACAGCTACAAGGCCAATCTGCGCACGATCCAGACCCAGGAGCAGATGGTGGGCAGCATCCTCGACGTCAAAGCCTGACGGTTTGAAGGCCTGCGGGCCATGCCATGGCAAGGGGGCACGCGAGTCAGTTCAGAATCGCGTCTGGACTGATGAACCGAGGCCGTGTCTTTGCGTCGACTGATTGCCCACCTGGACATGGACGCCTTCTATGCGTCCGTGGAGTTGCTGCGCTATCCCGAATTGCGCGGGCAGGCCGTGGTCATCGGCGGTGGGCGACGCCACCAGCCCGAAGTGCTGCCTGATGGCCAGCGCCGTTTTGCACATTTGCGTGACTACGCGGGCCGTGGCGTGATCACCACCGCCACGTATGCAGCCAGGGCATTTGGCGTGCACTCCGGCATGGGCTTGATGAAGGCGGCCGCACTGGCGCCCGATGCCGTGCTCTTGCCGGTTGACTTCGATCAGTACCGTCTCTATTCACGCCGTTTCAAGGCGGCTGTGGCGGAGGTCGTGCCCGTCATCGAAGACAGGGGCATCGACGAGATCTACATCGACCTCAGCGAGGTACCTGGCGCGCAAGAGGCCGTCGCAGGCGATCCACTTGGCGGTGTGCGCGAACTGGCGCAGCGGCTGAAGCAGGCCGTGCACGAGGCCACGGGCTTGACCTGCTCCATCGGCGTGACGCCCAACAAGCTGCTGTCCAAGTTGTGCTCGGATCTGGACAAGCCCGATGGCCTGACCCTTCTGACCATGGACGACATCCCTACGCGCATCTGGCCCTTGCCGGTCAGCCGCATCAATGGCATTGGCCCGAAGGCCAGCGCACGGCTGGCATCGCTTGGCATCGACACCATCGGGCAACTGGCGGCGGCCGACCCAGCCTGGCTGATCGACACCTTCGGCAGCCACTATGGCCAGTGGCTGCACGAGGCCGCGCATGGGCGAGACGAGCGGCCGGTGGTGACCTGGCGCGAGCCCAAGTCGCTGAGCCGCGAGACCACGTTCGAGCGCGACCTGCATCCGCGCGATGACCGCGACACCCTGGGGCCTATCTTCACGCGCCTTTGCGATCAGGTGGCGCAAGACCTGGCGCGCAAGGACTATGTGGGCAAGACCGTGGGCGTGAAGTTGCGCTATGACGATTTCAAGATCGTCACGCGCAGCCTGACCATGCCCTCACCGACGCGCGATGCCGCAGTGATCCGGCAATGGGCCGGGCGTTGCCTGCGCACCGTGCCCTTGAACAAACGCCTGCGCTTGTTGGGCGTGAAGATGGAGTCGCTCAGCAGGGGGCTGGGTGAGGTCGTGGCGCAGGAACCCGCGGCTTCCTACTCCTTGCCCTTGTTCGAGGGCTTGTGAGCCAGAACCGTTGAGCGCCCATCGATTGATCATGGATATGAGCAAGCACCCATCACCCGATCCAGCCATGCAGCCTGCCCATGTGGTCTGCTTGCAGCCATCGGGCTGGCACTTCGCGGTTCAACCCGGGCAGTCTTTGCTGGAGGCGGCCTTGACGGCGGGCATCGACATGCCCAGGTCATGCCGCAACGGCACCTGCCGTGCCTGCATGTGCCAGATGACCTCGGGCCAGGTGCGCTACCGCGTGGAGTGGCCTGGCCTGAGCCTGGACGAGAAAGACGATGGCTTCGTGCTGCCTTGCGTGGCCTTGCCCTTGAGCGACGTGGTGTTGCAGGCACCGGCTGCCCGGCGCCGCATCGAATCCTGAAGCCGGCTTCAGGGCAGGCGCTCGAACCGTGGCCGCTGCTGGCCATCGGTCTCGACCTGCTCGAAAAACATCGCCCAGGGGCGCACCCACACCGTGCCGTCGCCGATCTGCGGGCGATAGAGCACCAGCGCTTCCAGCGTCTCGCTGTGCCGCACGACGCCCATCACGTCGTAGAGCGGGCCTTTGTAGTGACGGTAGACGCCCAGCTCGATCTGGGGCAGGGCAGGGACGGGGCGTGATGTATCCATGTGCCGATTGTCGCCGCATTGTCTTTACAAACCCTTTGCAAATGTCCGGTCAACACGGTGTAAAGAGCTCGCGTTGTAGGTAGCAAGGCGCTGCGACGAGGCCGCAAACAAGCAAGCCAAGTGGCACGCCGAACCTCAAAACTGACTGACGAAACAGACCCTCGCTGAAAGGACTCACCATGAAAACCAAGCTGATTGCCACTGCCCTGTTTGCTGCCATCGCCCTGCCCGTGCTGGCACAGACCGGCGCCCCCGCCACACCGGCCAGCGCCGTGCAGGACATCAAGAAGGACAACCGCGAGATCCGCAAAGAGAACAAGGAGATCCGTGCTGACAAGGCCGATCTGTCCAAGGACCGCAAGGAACTGGCCCACGACCGCAAGGAGCGCGCCATCGACCAGCGCCGGGAAGACGCCGATGTAAAGCGCGGCGATGTCGCTGACGCCAAGAAGGAAGAAGCCAAGCGCGAAGGCGAACAAAAGGAAATCCACAAGGACAAGCGCGACATCGCCAAGGACAAGGCCGAGCTGCACCACGATCGCAAGGAGCGCAACAAGGAAGTCCACGATCGCAACAAGGACGCCGCTCAGATCAAGTAAGCGCGCCGAGTGTGCTGGCCGGGTCCTTTTCTGGTTGAGGGCCCGGCAGGCAGGCCGACGACAACTCGTCCAAAAAGGGTCGGCCCCCGCCTGAACGGCCTGATGTGAATGCGGCCCAGAGAGCCGCGATAATCACGGGATGACCGTGATTGCCCAACCGACTCCCTCCAGTGTCCGCGCCAGGCCGCCCCGCCTGAGCTGCGTCATCCCCTGCTACAACGAAGCGGCCAACCTGCGTTTGCTGCTGCCCATTCTGGGCGAGCACCTGAAGGCCAGTGCCTCGGAGTGGGAGGTGATCCTGGTCAACGACGGCAGCCGTGACGATACCTCGGTCGTGTTCGACGAATGGACGCGTCAGCCCGGTATCCGCGCCATCGAGTTTTCGCGCAATTTCGGCAAGGAAGCGGCACTGACCGCCGGCCTGCAGGCTGCCAATGGCGACGTGGTCGTGCTGATGGACGCCGACATGCAGCACCCGCCCGAGCTGGTGGCCGAGATGGTCCAGCAATGGCAGGCTGGTGCAGATGTCGTGTACGCGCTGCGTGCCAACCGCGATGACGAGAGCATGTTCAAGCAACTGGGCACGCGGGCTTTCTACCGCTTGATCAATGCCAAGTCGCGCTTCCAGGTACCACCGGATGCGGGCGATTTCCGCCTGATGGACCGCTCCGTGGTCGAGGCCTTGCTGGCCCTGCCCGAGCGCAACCGCTTCATGAAGGGTCTGTATGCCTGGGTGGGCTTCAAGTCGGTCGCCATTCCTTATGAGCCGGCCGAGCGGGCCGTGGGCACCACCAACTACAGCGCCCTCAAGCTCATCGCGTTCTCGATCGACGGCCTCACGGCCTTCACGACCTGGCCCCTGCGTGTGGCCAGCATCGCCGGCATGGTGATGGCCTTGCTCGCCTTCGTGTACGGCGCTTACGTGATCGTGGACTTCCTGATCTATGGCAACAAGGTCTCGGGCTGGACGACCATCATCGTGCTGCTGTCCTTCTTCGTCGGCATCCAGCTGATCGGCCTGGGCATCCTGGGCGAGTACATCGCGCGCATCTTCGAAGAAGTCAAGAGCCGGCCACTGTATGTGGTGCGGCGTTCGCTGGGCCGAGGGCTGGATGTGTCCGCGTCTGGCCATACCGGTGATTGATTTGGCCAAACGCGGTGAACGGCATCTGGCCGTGTGCGTCGACGACTTCGGCCTGCACGATGGCGTGAACCAGGCCGTGTTCGACCTGCTGGCTCTGCGCCGTATCTCGGCCGTGAGCTGCCTGGTCGATGGGCCGACTTGGGCCAGCGGCGCACCGGCCTTGCATCAAGCCGTGAATCCGGCTGAAGGAACGATCGACGCGCCGGTGGCCGATGTGGGCCTGCACCTGAATTTCACCGAGACCTTGGACCCGGCCTCGCAGGCCACCTGCCCCAGCCTGCCTTTGGGTCAATTGATCCAGTTCTGCTACCTACGGCGCTTCGATGTGGCCCAGCTGGAGCGTGAGATCGAGCGCCAGTGGGATCGCTTCGAAGCCGTGTGGGGCAGGGCGCCTGATTTCATCGACGGCCACCAGCACGCGCATCAACTGCCGCAGATCCGGGAGGCTCTGGTGCGGGTGCTGCATCGTCGGTATCCCGCGTCGCATGTGGGGCCCAAGCCTTGGGTTCGCCAATGCCGCTCGCCGGGCTGGCGGGCTGTGCTGGCCGGCATCAGCGTGTCGGACACGGTCAAGGCGGCCATCATCGGCGTGCTGGGGGCCTCGGTGGTGGGGCGCCAGGTGCAGGCGCTCGGGCTGCGCCCCAGTGAACGCCTGCTGGGCGTCTACCCTTTCGATGCCGATGCCACGGGCTATATGCGCCGTTGGCAGGCCTGGCTGCGACTGGTGCGCCCGCGTGGCGACCTGCTGATGTGCCATCCCGCCACGGCCATGAAGCAGCCGCCACCCTGGCCGGACGTGATCGCCGCGTCTCGGCGCATGGAGCACGGTGTGCTGACGGGCGAGGCCTTCGGCCAATTGCTCAAGACCTCGGGTGTGCGCATCGTACGGCTGAGCGATGAAGGTGGTTCAGCGCACAGCTGAAACGCTTCGCTACACTGTGCGCCTCTTTCACAAGGACGCACTTTTCGGTGACCCAGCAAGCTTCGAAGACATCCTGGCCAGTCTGGGCCGTGGCACTGGCCGTGCTGGCCTGGCTGGTGAGCACGACCTGGTGTCGCCCCTTGGCCGTGCCTGACGAAGGCCGTTATGCCGGCGTGGCCTGGGAGATGATCCGCAGCGGTGACTGGCTGACCCCCACGCTCAATGGCCTGCCCTTCTTCCACAAGCCTCCGCTCTTTTATTGGCTGACAGCCTTGTCGCTCAAGGCCTTCGGGCTCACGCTGTGGGCGGCCCGGCTGGCTTCGGTGCTGGGTGCCTGGCTGGGCGCGATGGCACTTTACCTGCTGGTGCGTCAGTGGGCCGGTGCCCGCCTGGCCACATGGTCGACCCTGGTGCTGGTGATGCAGCCTTTCTACTTCGGTGGGGCCCAGTACGCCAACCTGGACATGCTGGTCGCCGGCTGCATCTCGGCCACGATCGCCCTGGCCGCGCAGGCGGTTTTGGCGCGTGAGGCCGGCCAGCCATACAGGTGGGCTTTGTGGTCGGCCTATGGCATGGCAGGCTTGGGCTTGCTGGCCAAAGGGCTGATCGGCCTGGTGCTGCCTGGCGCGGTCATCGTGCTGTGGCTGCTGGCGATGGGCCGGTGGCGTGCCATCTTCGGTCTGCTGTCCGTACCTGGGCTGGTGGTTCTGCTGGCGGTGGCGGCCCCCTGGTTCGTGGCTATGCAGCGCCTGTACCCGGATTTCTTCCACTACTTCTTCATCTACCAGCACTTCCAGCGCTTCACGCAGGCCGGCTTCAACAACATGCACGCATGGTGGTACTACCTGCCCCTGACGGTGGGTTTGACGCTGCCCTGGGTGCCGGCCTGGCTGGTGGCCTGGTGGGGTGCCAGGCGCAAGGGCGGCCCGGATCGTCATGCTGCTTCGGCCGTGGCGATGCCTGCGGTTGCCAGCCTGCGATGGCTCGCCTGGAGCTGGATGATCGTGATCCTGGTGTTCTTCTCGATCCCGAAATCCAAGCTGCCCGGCTACATCCTGCCCGCTCTGCCACCTCTGGCCTACCTGGTCGCGCAAGCCTTGATGCGCCGTTGGCCTCGCCCGCATGCCTGGGCGCCCAAAGTCTGGGGCAGCGTGGCCGCCGTGCTGTGTCTGGTGCTGATCGGTGTGGCAGTCAAGTACGACGACCAGTCGGCCAAGCCGGTCGTGCCCATCGTGCAGCCCCTCATCAGGCAGGGCGTGCCGCTGGTCTACGTCGACGAGTTTGTCTACGACCTGCCTTTCTACCTGGCCCAGCCCACGCCCATTCCCGTCATCAGCAACTGGGACGACCCCCGTCTGCCCCTGCACGACAATGATCGCAAGGAGCTGTTCGATGCGGGGGCCTTCAACCCCAAGCTGATGCCCAAGGTGCTGGTGCCCCAGGCCGAATGGCACACCTGGCTGTGCACGCATCCTCGTCTGGTGGTGATGGCGTCGCACGATGTGGTCAAGACGTATCCTGAGCTGGCCGCGCAAGCGCCGGTCAAGCAGCTCAAGCTGTGGTCGCTGTGGGTGCTGGACCGTGACGACCTGCTCGCCAAGGGTCTGCGTTGCCATTGAGGCCGGGGCTGCTGGACAAAGGCCGGCCTGCCGGGTTAGCATGCGCTTCATGAACTCAAGCAATTGCCTCACTTCGCTGACCACCTCCTGGTGGCGCTGCCCTCATCAGGCGGCGTGACGTTGAGCTTTTGCCAATGCAGATGCCGCCCCTCAGGCGGCATTTTTCATGGGGTGTGAGCAAGCACCCGGCTCCTGAAGGGCGGTGAACCCCACCAGATCAGCCCACCGAATCAGGAGAACACCATGAACCCCGGCATCACCTCTTGCGACACCCTGGCCGACGTGCGCTCGGCCATCGACCAGATCGATTTCATGCTCGTGGGCCTGCTGGCCGAACGCGGGCATTACGTGCGCGAGGCCGCGCGTTTCAAGCGCAACCAGGCCGAGGTGGCTGCGCCGGATCGCGCCAAACAGGTCATCGACAAAGCCTTGTCGCACGCGATCGACATGGGTGCCGCACCCGAGGTGGTGGAGGCCGTCTACCGCAGCATGGTGGCGGCCTTCATCCAACTGGAGACTCGTCAGCACGAGGCCCTGCAAGCCGGCTGAGGGCACATAAGGGTACACAAGGAAGGGCACAATGGCGGGCTGTTCCTTTAGCCCACGCCATGTTCTGGACCCCTCTGAACCGATTGCTGGACCAACTCCGTCCTCGCCGCCAGTCAGCGGTGATGCTGGCCGACGCGCTGCTGATTGCGGTGGCCTGGCACACCACCTACCTGTTTCGCATGGGTGTGGAGCGCTGGCTGCATGAGCGGCCCACGTATGACGCGGCGGTGCTGCTGGGCGTGATCGTGGTCTACGGCACGGTGTCCTGGGCGCTGGGCGTGCCGCGCGCGACCTGGCGCTACACCAGCTTCCACGAGATCACCCGCCTGGGCTGGGTCTGCCTGGGCGCAGGGCTGGCCAGCGCGGTGATCGTGCTGATGGCGCAACTGGTCGAGATCCCGCGCGCGGTGCTGGCACTGCACCCGGTGTTCAGCCTGATCGTGCTCTCGCTGGCCCGCATGACCGTGCGCATGCTCAGCGAGTCCTCGCGGGCGCGGCGGGCCGGGCGACAGGCTATGGGGCAACGTGCCATCGTGCTGGGTGCAGGTGCGGCGGCCAAGCTGCTGATCGCGGGCATCCAGCATCGGGGCTGGACCGTGGTCGGGCTGCTGGACGATGACGTGCGCAAGCAGGGCTCCAGCATCGCGGGCATCACCGTGTGGGGCGGGCTGGACCTGCTGGCTGACGGCAGCGTGCTCGATGACGTGACCCATCTGATCCTGGCCATGCCCTCGGCCACCAACGCGCAGCGCAAGCGTGCACTCGACCTGGCTGCGGCCACCGGCCTGCCCGTGGTCACCGTGCCGTCTGCCGATGAATTGCGTGAAGGCCGCACGCGCATCGACCGCGTGCGCGACATCGAACCCGAAGACGTGCTGGGCCGCGAGCCCGTGAAGCTCGATGAAAGCGCCGTCTCCAAGCTGATCAGCGGCCAGACCGTGATGATCACGGGCGCGGGTGGCTCGATCGGCTCGGAGCTGTGCCGGCAGATCGCGCGCTTCGGGCCCAGCCGCCTGGTGCTGTTCGAGCTAAGCGAGTTCGCGCTCTACCAGATCGAGCAGGATCTGGGCGAGCGCTTCCCGCATCTGCCACTGGTGCGTCTGGTCGGCGACGTCAAGGACCTGGGAGCCTTGCGCCGTGTCATGCGGGCCCACCAGCCCGATCTGGTCTTCCACGCGGCGGCCTACAAGCACGTGCCCTTGATGGAGGACGACAACGCCTGGATCGCACTGCGCAACAACACCCTGGGCACCTACCAGGTGGCACAGGCGGCGGCAGAGCTGGGTGTCAAGCGCTTCGTGCTGATCTCCACCGACAAGGCCGTCAACCCGACCAATGTCATGGGCGCCACCAAGCGTGCGGCCGAGATGGTGGTGTCGCACTGGGCGGCCCAGGCCACGGACACGCGCTTCATGGCCGTGCGCTTTGGCAATGTGCTGGGGTCGAGCGGCAGCGTGATCCCCAAGTTCAAGGAGCAGATCGCCAAGGGCGGCCCGGTCACGGTCACGCACCCGGACATCACCCGCTACTTCATGACCATCCCCGAAGCCGCGCAACTCGTGCTGCAGGCGGCCGCCCTGGCCGAAACGGGCCAGGTCTTCGTGATGGACATGGGCAAGTCGGTGAAGATCGCCGACCTGGCGCGCGAACTGATTCACCTGAGCGGCCACACCGAGGCCGAGATCCCCATCGTCTTCAGTGGTCTGCGCCCTGGCGAGAAGCTGTATGAAGAGCTGCTGGCCGATGCCGACACCACCTTGCCCACGCCGCACCCGCGTCTGCGTCTGGCGCAGCTGCGCGGTGAGCTGCCCCCTGACTGGCTGGATCGTCTGATGGCGCTGGCCGCGGACGAGAGCGCCTGCACGCCTGCGGTGCTGCGAGCCCGTCTGCACGAACTGGTGCCCGAGTACGCGCCGCGCTGAGCGCCGCGTCGATCGAGAGGCGGGCTCAGTCCGGCATCAGCTCATCGACCTGGTGAAGCAGCTCGGACAGTTGTACAGGCTTGGTCAGGTAGCAGGCCGCGCCGGCTGACAGGGCCGCATCGATCTGCTCGGGCATGGCATCTGCCGAGATCATGATCACCGGGATGTTGACGGTGTCGGGGTTGGCCTTGATCAGCCTGAGCAGCTCCTGACCCGAGGCATCGGGCAGGTGCACGTCCAGCAAGATGAGATCGGGCTTGCTGCCGCGCAGGCGGTCGTGCAGCACGGCCAGGCCTTCCTCGGTGGTGGGCGCCACGGTCACCTTGATCCAGGGCCGGGCGGCCAGCGCCGAGCGGATCACCTCGCTGTTGGCCAGGTTGTCTTCCACGTACAGCACATGGCGCGGCGCGTGCTCGCCCGTGCTGGCTGTTTTGTGGGCTGCCACACGGCTGGCGGCCACGGCCTTGGGCGGCATGGTCACGGCGGGGAGGGTGAGCACAAAGGTCGAGCCCTTGCCTTCTTCGCTGTGTACATCGAGCTGCCCACCCATGAGCACGGCCAGGTGCCGGCTGATGACCAGGCCGATGCCGGTGCCATCGGTCGGCCCCTGCTCGCGGCCTAGCCGGTTGAAGGGCTGGAACAGCTGCAGCAGCTGGGTCTCGCTCATGCCCAGGCCCGTGTCGCGCACCGTGATCAGCATGCCCGAGCTGCCGTCGGGTGCCTGCCCACGGGACACCGAAACCGACACCTCGCCGCCACGCTGGTTGAACTTGATGCTGTTGCTGAGCAGGTGAGACAGGATCTGGCGCAGGCGCGAGGCATCGGCCATCACGCCCCACTCGGAGGGTAGATCGTGCGGGACGAACAGATTCACGCCCTGCTTGTCGGCGTCTTCCTGGAAGAGCTTGCGGGCAATGGCCAGCTCATCGGCGATGCGCAGCGGCGTGGTCTGCAACTTGAGCGTGCCCATGTCGATGCGGGAGATGTCTAGCACGTCGTCGATCATGTCCAGCAGATGCCAGCCGGCCTGCTGGATCTGCTCTACGCGTTGGCGCTGTGCCGGTGCCAGCGGCTCGCGCTGGTCCAGCGACATCACCTGAGCGAAGCCCAGCACCGCATTGAGCGGCGTGCGCAATTCGTGGCTCATGCGCGAGAGGAAATCGCTCTTGGCCTGGTTGGCCACCTCGGCCGCCTCGCGCTGTTTGCGTGCCTCGTCCACGGCTGCTTCAATGCGCCGTGCATGGCCCGTCATCACCAGCAGCAAGGCGCCCAGGGATGCCGCCAAGGTGACGCCGCCCATGGCCAGCAGCCAGGAGGTGGCGCCCAGCCCGGTCACGGGGACGGGGCCGGCGTTCCACAGAACCAGCAGCCATTGGCGGTCGCCAAATTCGACGGGAATTTCCGCGTGGTGGCCGCCCGTCTGCTTCTTCACGTCGGCGGTGCAAGCGGCCGTGCCCCCCAGCACAGCCTGATCGGGTACGCTGGCGTCTTTCAGGCAGGCTTCCAGGTAGGCGGGGCGACCCTGCATCATGGCTGCCATGGCATCGTCCATGCGCAGGGCCATGAAGATGGCACCCAGATTGGCCTGGACGCGAGCCTGGGGGGTGAAGGGCTCGCCCTTGTACACAGGCTGGTACATGACCACGCCGGTCTGCTGGCCAGATTCCTGCACCAGCTTCATGCCACGGGTCACGACCACGCGGTCTTCGCGCCTGGCCTGTTCATAGGCTTCACGCGCAATGTCGATGGACAGCACGTTCAGGCCCAACGCCGTCTCATTGCCCACACGAGGCTCGACAAAGCGGATCACGGCCAGCTCGGGGCTGTTGGGCGGCAGACGCTTGTGGGTGTCGAACACCTTGAAGTTGCTCAGGCCCTCCTGCAGCTGGCGTGCTTCGAAGGCAGGGATGTCGGCGGCATAGATGCGCTCCTCCCAGCCGATGGCCTGGATCCCTTTGAGCGTGCCAAGCCAGTAGCGCGCGGCCTTGGCGAACTCCTCGCGCCTTACCTGCTCGGAGGCCTGGTAGAGCCCCAGCATCGCGGCCATGGCATCGCGGTAGCCGGTCAGGCGCAGCTTGACGGCGTTGGTCGTGGCTTGCGCATCGCGCTGGAACACGGCCTCTTCCCGCTCTACGTTCCATATCTGCACCTGGCGCACACCCAATGCCAGCAGCACGGTCAGCACCAGCAGGGGGATGCCCACCTGCTGACGTCGTGCGCGCCACAGCTCTATGGGCCGACCCACCAGGGTCAGCACCATGGGGGCGCCCATCAGCACGCCCAGGGTGTCGCCCATCCACCAGCTCAGGAAGACTTGCGGCGCGGCGTCATGAGGCAGCAGCCCGAACAAGGCACGCGCACCGACCGAGATCGACGCGCTGACCGCGCAGGCCACGGGCCCGGCCAGCAGCAGGAAGCGGCCGATCTGCCCCGGGTGCTCCAGCGTCAAAGGGTGGCGATCACGGGGCAGCGTCAGGCGCCAACCCACCCAGGCCTGCAGCGCGGCGCCGATGCCGCCGATGACAGCGATGCAGGCCATCAGCGGCCCAGGTACGGGTGGCTGGGTGCCCCAATTCGCGATGAGCACGACCGTGGCCGCACCCAGGCCGATCGGCAGCAGCATCCTTGGCCCCCATCCCATGATCAGCGCCAGCGCGACGCCCGCAGGCAGGTACAGCGGCGACACATACTCATTGGGCGCGGACAGCGACACGGCCAGCCACCCGGTCAGGGCGTAGCTCAACCAGGTGATGAGGCCCCTGATCCACAAGGTTTCCAGGGGGGCACGCAGGCTCATGGATACGATCCTTACAGCTCAAGGGTCGGTGGTGATCCGCACACCATAGCATTGGCGCGCGGCCCGTCGATGGGGGTATTGATGGTGGCCCCTGCAAGCAAGGGTCGCCAACCCCTAGACTTTGGCGCTTGCAGTATCCGTCCGTTGCAACAAGGCCACCCTCAATACCACCCTTCGCCCAGGAGAAAAACACATGGTCCGCATGCCCCGCTGGCTCGCTCCGTTCACCTTGAGCCTCATGACCCTGGCCGCCGCGCCCGGCGCCCGCGCCGAGGCGCCCCAGGTCCTCACCCAGGTCCCCGGCTACTACCGGCAGATGATCGGCGCCTTCGAGGTCACCGCGCTGTACGACGGCCAGATCAACCTCGACGCCAAGCTGCTCAAGCACACCTCGCCCGATCAGGTCCAAAAGCTCCTGGCGCGCATGTTCCGCACCAACCCCACGCCCACCGCCGTGATCGCCTTCCTGGTCAACACAGGCAACAAGCTGGTGTTGGTGGACACCGGCGCGGCCAAGGTCTTTGGCCCCACTCTGGGCCAGGTCCTGAGCAACATCAAGGCTGCCGGTTACGACCCTGCCCAGATCGACACGGTCCTGATCACCCACATGCACGGTGACCACGTGGGCGGGCTGCTGACGCCTGACGGGCAGGTGGCCTTCCCCAATGCCCAGGTCTACGCCGCCAAGGCCGATGCCGACTACTGGCTGAGCGCCGAGAATCTGGCCAAGGCCCCGGAAGGCATGAAGATGTTCTTCAAGGCCCCGCAGGACGCCACCGCGCCCTATATCAAGGCCGGCCATTTCAAGACTTTCGAGGGCGATGCCGAACTGCAACCCGGCATCAAGCCCGTGGACGAGCACGGCCACACGCCTGGTCACACGGGTTACCTGTTCGAGTCAAAGGGCCAGAAGCTGCTGGTCTGGGGTGATGTGGTCCACAACGCGGCGGTACAGTTCCCGCTGCCCAAGGTCACCATCGAGTTCGACACCGACCAGAGTCAGGCCCTGGCCGCCCGATTGAAGCTTTTTGCCTGGACAGCCAAGGACGCCCTGCCGGTGGCCGGCGCCCACCTGCCGTTCCCCGGCATCGGGCACGTGCGCGCCGACGGCAAGGGCAGCTACAGCTGGGTGCCCGTCGATTTCGCACCTGTGGACGCCAAGCCCGCCAAGTAAATCGCCGGATGAGCCAAGCCCCCCCGCCGTCAGGTTTGCGCGACACGGCGGGGGGTAAATATTCGTTTCGGCGCCGGAAATCGGTGTCAATCGCTGCAACTGGGCCCGAACCCGGTCCTTATTGCGCTGCGATCGGCCTCGCGCAGTCCTATACTGGCTGGTGAAATGGGCAGATTGGGCTGAGCAATCTGCATCGCTGTGGTTCGAAAAGGCAAATGGACGCCATGACATCGAAATTGAAGATCGCGGGCTGGGTTGCGCTGGGTGCGCTGGCCGGCGGCTTGACCACCATGCAATTCGGGGCCACGGCCCGCAGTTCGGTGGCCCCTTTGCCGCTCGAAGAAATGCAACAACTGGCGGCGGTATTCGGGATGATCAAAACCGATTACGTCGAACCGGTTGACGAAAAGAAACTCATCAGTGACGCCATCGGTGGCATGGTGTCCGGGCTGGATCCGCACTCGGTCTATTTCGACAAAACCACTTTCAAGGAATTCCGCGAAGGCACGACCGGCAAGTTCGTCGGCGTCGGTATCGAAATCGGCATGGAAGATGGCCTGGTCAAGGTGGTGTCGCCCATTGAAGGCTCGCCTGCTTTCCGCGCCGGCCTCAAGACAGGTGACCTGATCACCAAGATCGACGACACCTACGTCAAGGGTCTGACCATGGACCAGGCCGTCAAGCGCATGCGCGGCGAGCCCAATACCAAGGTCATCCTGCAGATCTTTCGCAAGTCCGAAAACCGCAGCTTCCCGGTCACCATCGTCCGCGAGGAGATCCGTGTCCAGAGCGTGCGCGCCAAGATGATCGAGCCGGGCTATGGCTGGGTGCGGATCACCCAGTTCCAGGACCGCACGGTCGAAGACTTCGCGGCCAAGGTCGAAAAGCTCTACAAGGACGACCCCAAGCTCAAGGGCCTGGTGCTCGATCTGCGCAATGACCCGGGTGGCCTGCTGGAAGGCGCCATTGCGGTGTCCTCCGCTTTCCTGCCCAAGGACGTGCCGGTGGTGTCCACCAACGGGCAGTTGCCCGAGTCCAAGGCCGTGTTCAAGGCCCGCCCCGAAGACTACTCGCGCCGTTTCGGCGCCGACCCGCTGGCTCGCCTGCCTGTGGCGCTCAAGACCGTGCCGCTGGTGGTGCTGGTCAACGAGGGCTCGGCTTCGGCCAGCGAGATCGTCTCGGGTGCCCTGCAAGACCACCATCGCGCCGTGATCATGGGCGGCCAGACCTTTGGCAAGGGCTCGGTGCAGACCGTGCGCCAGCTGACGGCCGATACCGCCTTGAAGATCACCACGGCCCGCTACTACACCCCGAGCGGTCGCTCGATCCAGGCCAAGGGCATCGTGCCCGACGTCATGGTCGATGAAAGCGCCGATGGCAACCTGTACTCCGCCCTGCGTGTGCGCGAAGCCGACCTGGAAAAGCACATCACCAGCGGCCAGGGCACCGAGGTGAAGGACGCGGCCCGCGAAAAGGCCCGTGAAGAAGCCATCAAGAAGCTCGAAGAGGCCAATGCCAAGAAGAACGAGGCGCCCAAGCCGCTGCCCGAGTTCGGCAGTGCCGATGACTTCCCGCTGCAACAGGCCATCAACAAGCTGCAAGGCAAGACGGTTTTGGTGTCCAAGACCATGACCGAGCGCAAGCCCGAGGACAGCAAGGCTCAGTAAGCCCGTGGATGACGACCAGCGCCTGCGCTACAGCCGCCACCTCCTGCTGGACGAGTGGTCGGAGCAAGCGCAGGACCAGCTGCTGGCCTCGCACGCCCTGGTGATCGGGGCAGGAGGGCTGGGCGCACCAGCCCTGATGTACCTGGCCTCGGCCGGTGTGGGGCGCATCACCGTGGTCGACCCGGACACGGTCGACGTCACCAATCTCCAGCGCCAGATCGCGCACACCACCGACCGCGTCGGTCAGCCCAAGGTCCTGTCGGCCTCGCTGGCATTGGCCCAGCTCAACCCGGGTGTGCGGGTGCATGCCATTGCGCAGTCGGCTGACGAAGCCCTGCTGCGCGAGTGGGTGCCCCAAGCCCAGGTGGTGCTTGATTGCACTGACCGCTTCGCCACGCGCCAGCTCATCAACCGCGTCTGCCGCCAGGCGGGCGTGCCACTGGTGTCGGCGTCGGCTGTGCGCTTCGATGGGCAGATCAGCGTCTTTGACCCACGCGACCCTGACTGCCCCTGCTACGCCTGCCTTTTCCCGCCCGATGCGCCGCCCGAGGAAACGCGCTGCGCCATGCTCGGCGTGTTCGCACCCGTGGTGGGCATGATGGGCGTGATGCAGGCTGGCGAGGCCATCAAGCTCTTGCTGCAATCGGCGCCGCAGCCTGCGTGGGCAGGCCATGAGGGCCTGGCGGGCCGTCTGCTGATGTTCGATGGCCGCACCTGGGCCTGGACCGAGCTGCGAGCCAGGCGCCAGGCCAACTGCCCTGTGTGTGGGCCCGGTGTGCGCTGACGCACTGCGGTGAAATCGCAACTCCCCCTCGTTGTCGGGCCTTTTTGAACGCACGTGGCATGGGCCCGGCGGCATACTGCATTCAGGTGCCGTCGATTTGCAGACGGTTGACCTTGGAGCAGGACCGTTTGCCATGAACAACCCCAAAGAGCTGCTTGAGCGCAACTTCCCCACAGCGGGTCAGGATGCCCGCAGCGTCAGCAAACCCTCGCTCTACGCCGGCCCCGACAGCAGCTACGACCTGGCCTTCACCGACCAGGAATTCCTGCTGCACCCTGACCTGCGTCCGGTGCGCATGCAGCTGGAGTTGCTCAAGCCCGAGATGATCCAGCGCGAAGAGGGGATCGAATCCACCATCGTCGTTTTCGGCAGCGCCCGCATCCTGCCGGCAGAAGTGTCGCAGGCGCGGCTGCGCGAAGCCATGGACCTGCCGGACACGCCCGAGCGTGATCAGGCCGTGCGTGCGGCCCAGCGCCAGGTCGACATGTCGCGCTACTACGAAGAGGCCCGGGCCTTTTCCAGCATGGTCTCCGAGAACTCGGCCAAGCTGCAGAACCCGATCTACGTGGTCACGGGTGGAGGCCCTGGCGTGATGGAGGCGGGCAACCGCGGTGCCTTCGAAGTCGGTAGCAAGAGCATCGGCCTGAACATCGTGCTGCCGCATGAGCAGGAGCCCAACCCTTACATCACGCCGCGCCTGTGCTTCCAGTTCCACTACTTCGCGCTGCGCAAGATGCACTTCCTGATGCGATCCGTGGCGCTGGTGTGCTTCCCGGGTGGCTTCGGCACGCTCGATGAACTCTTCGAGACCCTGACCCTGATCCAGACCGGCAAGTGCCGCAAGCGCCCCATCTTGCTGTTCGGGCGCGACTTCTGGACCAAGCTGATCAACTTCGATCACCTGGTTGATACCGGCATGATCAGCCCGGAAGACCTGCGGCTCTTCCATTACGTCGAGACGGCAGACGAGGCCTGGGCGACCCTGCAGGAGGTCTATGGCCTGGGCCAGCCCGATGACGACCGCGCCTGCGGCTGGTGAGCAGGAGGGCGCCTGGCGATGAGCACCGACCCGCAGGAGCCGATCACCACCGTGCGCTTCATTGGCGCGCCAACGGACATCGGTGCCAGCATGCGCGGTGCCTCGCTGGGCCCTGAAGCCCTGCGTGTGGCGGGCCTGCCGGAGGCCTTGCTGCGCCTGGGTCTGCAGGTGCTCGATGCGGGCAATGTGCAGGGCCCACCCAATCCCTGGCTGCCACCGCTTGACGGCCATCGCCATCTGCCTGAGGCCCTGGCCTGGAACCAGGCCGTGTTCGACGCGGTGACCCAGGCACTGGATGCGGGCGATGTGCCCGTGCTGCTGGGGGGCGACCACAGCCTGGCCATCGGGTCCATCGGCGCCGTGGCGGCGCATTGCCGCACGCGCGGGCAGCGTCTGCGCGTGATCTGGCTCGATGCCCACGCCGATTTCAACACCAGCGACATCACGCCCAGCGGCAATATCCATGGCATGCCTGTGGCGGTGCTGTGCGGCCATGGCCCGGCAAGCCTGCTGCGCCTGGCCGGCCATTGGGGCGATGGTGTCGATGCCGGCCCACCCGCCTTGTCACCCGAAGACCTGCGCCTGATCGGTGTGCGCAGCGTCGACCCGCTGGAGCGCCGCTTCGTGCATGCGCAGGGGCTGGAGGTCTTCGACATGCGCCACCTCGACGAGCACGGCATGCGTGCGGCCATGCAGCAGGCGCTCATGGGTGTGGACGAGCACACGCACCTGCACCTGAGCTTCGACGTGGATTTCCTGGACCCGGACATCGCGCCGGGCGTGGGCACGGCGGTGCGCGGCGGGCCGTCCTACCGCGAGGCCCAGCTGTGCATGGAGATGATCGCTGACACAGGCCGGCTGGCATCGCTGGATCTGGTCGAACTCAACCCCGCGCGCGACATCCAGAACCGCACGGCCGAACTCGTTGTCGACCTGGTCGAGAGCCTGTTTGGCAAATCCACCTTGATGCGCTGGCGGCCCTGATGAACCAGATGCATGCGACATGCGCCCTTGCCATCAAGCAGTGCGCGCGTTAAAAAAGTCCGTCACGTCCTCAATTTCTGGCCAATAAGGCCGATAAAGGGCCATGAACAACCCCGCTGAAAAGACAGCCCTGGTCCTGACTGGTGGTGGCGCTCGCGCCGCCTACCAGGTCGGCGTGCTGCAAGCGCTGCAACTGATCCGCCGCGAAAGTGGCGAAGGTCGGCGGGGCAACCCTTTCCAGATCATCAGCGGGACCTCGGCTGGCGCCATCAATGGCCTGGCGCTGGCCTGTCAGGCCGACCACTATGACCTGGCCGTGCGCGCCATGGTCGAGGTCTGGCGCGATTTCCGCTCCGAACAGGTCTACCGCTCGGACTCCCTGGGCGTGATCCGCTCGGGCGCCCAATGGCTGACGCTGTTCTCGCTGGGCTGGGCCGTGGCGCGCTGGCGCAGGGCGCGTCCCCGCTCGCTGCTGGACAACGAGCCGCTGCGCGAATTCCTGCCCTCGCTCTTCAACGTCGACCGCCTGCCGCAGTTGATGGCCGAAGGGCATCTCGATGCCGTGGCGATCTCGGCGTCCAGCTACACCACGGGCGAGCACGTCACCTTCTACGACAGCGCCAAACCCATCGAACCCTGGGCGCGTTCGCAGCGCATGAGCGTGCGCGATCACCTGGGCCTGGATCACCTGCTGGCGTCTTCGGCCATTCCCTTTGTGTTCCCGGCAATCAAGCTGAGCATCGACGGCCGCCCGCACTACCTGGGCGACGGCTCCATGCGCCAGGCCGCGCCCATCTCGCCGGCCATCCACCTGGGCGCCGACCGCATCCTGGTGATCGGGGCGGGGCGCCTGCACGAGCCGCCGGCACCGCGTGAGGCCGTGGTCGAGTACCCGAACCTGGCGCAGATCGCCGGTCACGCCATGTCCAGCATCTTCCTGGACGCGCTGGCCGTGGACATCGAGCGCATGCAGCGCATCAACAAGACCCTGGCCCTGCTGCCCCCGGAGGCGCGCGCGCAGTCGGCCCTGCGCCCGGTGGACATCCTGGTGATCGCGCCCAGCCAGCGCATCGATGACATCGCCGCGCGCCACCTCTGGGCGCTGCCGCCCGCCGTGCGCGCGATGCTGCGCGCTGTGGGCGTGTACGGACGCGGCAAGACGGCGCGCGGCTCGGCCCTGGCCAGTTACCTGCTGTTCGAGTCCTCGTTCACACGAGAGCTCATCCACCTGGGGTTCACCGACGCCCTGGCCAAACGCGAGGAGGTGCTGAACTTCTTCGTATGGGGGCAGGCGGCACAGGGTGACGCGGGGCAGTCTCGCGGGGCATCCGCCTCAGCATCGGCATCAGCGGGCGCCACCGGCCGGGGGCTGTACGACGCCACGTTTCCGGTGCCGAGCCACCAGTCCCAGCTGGCATCGCAGGTCGTTGGCCCCGAACGGCCCTTTACATCCATGAGAGACCGTGCTAAAGTGGAGAGCTTCGCTTTGTAAATCCGTGATGGTTTGAGGCGAAGACAAGCTCTTTTCTTTGAAAGGTCTCAACATGTACGCGGTCATAAAAACCGGTGGCAAGCAATACAAGGTTGCTGCTGGCGAAAAAATTAAAGTAGAACAGATTGCTGCGGACGTTGGCCAAGAGATCGTGATCGACCAGGTTCTGGCAGTCGGCTCCGGCGCAGAACTGAAGGTTGGCACGCCCCTGGTGGCTGGCGCAACTGTCAAAGCAACTGTTGTTTCTCATGGTCGTCACGACAAGGTCCGCATCTTCAAGATGCGCCGTCGTAAGCACTATCAGAAGCGTCAAGGTCACCGTCAGAACTTCACCGAGCTGGAAATCAGCGCAGTGAACGCCTGATCTCGCGCCTTGATGTTCAAACGTCACGTCTAACCTCAGTCACCAAGGAGCAGATCCATGGCACAGAAAAAAGGCGGCGGTTCCACGCGGAACGGCCGTGATTCCCAACCGAAGATGCTGGGTGTGAAGGCTTACGGCGGTCAAGTGATCTCCGCTGGCTCGATCATCGTCCGTCAACGCGGCACCCGTTTCCACGCTGGCACCAACGTCGGCATGGGCCGCGACCACACCCTGTTCGCGCTGGTCGACGGCACCGTGTCCTTCGCCACGAAGGGTGCCCTGAACCGCAAGACGGTCATCGTCACGCCGGTTTGATCATTGCGGCCTAAAGCGGTCCCATCCGGATCGCCTCAGGTACACCTCGGCCGTCGCCAGGCTCAAGTCAGGCGGCGCCGAATCCAAGCCCCGGCCTGCCGGGGCTTTGTCGTTTCTCGTCGCGCGCTTTGTCGGGGTAGCCGACGGTGACGATCCACTTCACCAGACGGGATAATGGCCGTTTGGTCAGACTGACTTCCCCTTCAAGGACACCTGTCTCATGAAATTCGTTGATGAAGCCACCATCGATGTGTCTGCCGGCAACGGTGGCAGCGGTTGCATCAGCTTCCGTCGCGAGAAGTTCATCCCCTTCGGTGGCCCCAATGGCGGCGACGGTGGGCGGGGCGGGCACGTCTACGTGGAAGCCGACCGCAACATCAACACCCTGATCGACTACCGCTATGCCCGCCGCCACGAGGCGCGCAATGGCGAAGCCGGCCGTGGCTCCGATCAATTCGGCCATGCCGGCGAGGACATCACCTTGCGCATGCCTGTGGGCACCATCATTCGCAATGCCGAAACCGACGACGTGATGATGGAGTTGCTGGAGCACGGCGAGCGGCGCTTGCTGGCCAAGGGCGGCGACGGCGGCTTCGGCAACCTGCACTACAAGAGCAGCACCAACCGCGCGCCCAAGAAGAAGACGCTGGGCTGGCCGGGCGAGGCCTTCAAGCTCAAGCTGGAGCTGCGCGTGCTGGCCGATGTGGGCCTGCTGGGCATGCCCAATGCCGGCAAGTCCACTCTGATCGCGGCCATCTCGAACGCGCGCCCCAAGATTGCCGACTACCCCTTCACCACGCTGCATCCCAATCTGGGCGTGGTGCGCGTGGGGCCTGAGAAGAGCTTTGTCGTGGCCGACATCCCTGGGCTGATCGAAGGGGCTTCCGAAGGTGCGGGCCTGGGTCACTACTTCCTGCGCCATCTGCAGCGCACCCGCGTGCTGCTGCACGTGGTGGACCTGGCGCCCTTCGATGACACCGACCCGGTGCAGCAGGCGCGCGCCATCGTCAACGAACTCAGGATCTACGACCAGGCCTTGTTCGACAAGCCGCGCTGGCTGGTGCTCAACAAGCTGGACATGATCCCCGAAGAGCACCGTGCCAAGAAGGTGCTGGAGTTCGTGCGCCGCTATGGCTGGAAGGGCCCGGTCTTCCAGATCTCGGCGCTGACCCGTCAGGGCTGCGAGCAGCTTGTGCAGACCATCTACCAGCACGTGGCCGCCATGCAGGAGCACCATACCGAAGCCGACATCCGCTTCGATGTGGAGGCCAGCCTGCCCATGGCCAGCGAGCTGATGGCCCGCGCCGGTCTGGATTACGACGACGACATCGAGGCGCTGGTCAAGCCCAGGAAGGCTGCGGTCAAGAAAGCCGCCGCCAAGAAGCCTGTTGCAAAGAAGGTGGCCAAGCCTGCGGCCAAGAAGGTGGCCAAGCCTGCGGCCAAGAAGACCGTTGCCGCCAAGAAGGTGCCCGCGAAGAAAGTGGTTGTGAAGAAGGCGCCGGGCAAGAAGGCGGCGGCGAAGGTTGCCTCCAAAAAGGTCGCTGCCAAGAAGTTGGTCGTCAAGAAGGCCGTGACCCCCAAGGCGCCGGCCAAGAAGGTCGCCGTGAAGAAGGCCGTCGCCAAGAAAGCACTGGCCAAGAAGACCTCGGCCAAAAAGACCGCCCGCTGATCCCCCTCCACCACGCCGCCAGCATCATGAGCCACGATGTGTTGAAGAACGCCCGCCGCATTGTCGTCAAGGTGGGCTCCAGTCTGGTTACCAACGAAGGCAAGGGTGTGGACGCCGATGCCATCGGCACCTGGTGCCGCCAGATGGCCGCTTTGGCCGCCGATGGTCGCGAGGTCATCATGGTGTCCAGCGGTGCCATTGCCGAAGGCATGAAGCGCCTGGGCTGGGGCACGCGCCCACATGAGATCCACGAGTTGCAGGCCGCTGCGGCCGTGGGCCAGATGGGCCTGGCTCAGATGTACGAGACCAAGCTGCGCGAACACGGCATGGGCAGTGCCCAGGTGCTGCTCACGCACGCCGACCTGGCTGACCGCGAGCGCTATCTCAATGCCCGCTCGACCTTGCTGACACTGCTGTCCCACAAGGTCGTGCCCGTCATCAACGAGAACGACACGGTGGTGACCGACGAGATCAAGTTCGGCGACAACGACACGCTCGGTGCCCTGGTGGCCAACCTGGTCGATGCCGATGTCCTGGTCATCCTGACTGACCAGAAGGGCCTCTACAGCGCCGATCCGCGCAAGGACCCCAATGCGCGCTTCATCGACGTCTGCACGGCCGGCGACCCCGCGTTGGAGCGAATGGCCGGTGGGGCCGGCTCGCGCGTGGGCACGGGCGGCATGATCACCAAGGTGCTGGCGGCCCGGCGCGCGGCCGGCAGTGGCGCATCCACCGTGATCGCATGGGGGCGCGAGCCCGATGTACTGGTGCGCCTGACCAAAGGCGAGTCCATCGGGTCGCTGTTCGTGGCCACCACGGCCAAGCTCACGGCCCGCAAACAGTGGATGGCCGACCATCTGCAATTGCGCGGTGGCGTGGTGATCGACGATGGCGCCGTGGCCAAGCTGCGTGACGAAGGCAAGAGCCTGCTGCCCATCGGCATGATCGAGGTGGTGGGGGAGTTCCATCGTGGCGACGTGATCGCCGTGCGCAATCTGGCCGGGCAGGACGTGGCCCGTGGCCTGGCCAACTATGCGAGCGGTGAGGCCCGCCTGATCGCGCGCAAGGCCTCGTCCGAAATTGAGCACATCCTGGGTTTCACCAGCGAGCCCGAAATGATCCACCGCGACAACCTGGTGCTGGCCTGACTGCGGGCTACCAATTCGTTTGTCGATGCTTGTTGAATGGCTGGAGGATCGCGCTTTCACGCCATGCAAGCCTGTTAACGACGGGTAACTTTCGTCAATGAAATTTCGGTTGGCGCAAGGCGGTGCCCGCTTTTCCACCCCCTCTTTTCTCGTGACCAAGGGTTCGTACTGTCCTTGGGGTGGTGGCGTTCTACGTTAAAACCGTGACCCTTGTTTCCTTTTCTTTCTGTTCTCGAAGGAGGCCCTGATGGCTCTCATGCAAAACACCCTCGCTCGCCTTTCCTCTGTCTCTCTGGCTGCTGTCGCCGCAATTGGTGGCACCGTGGGTGTGTCGATGTCCGCACAAGCCAAAAGCCTGATTTGCGTCTGGGATGTCGCAGGCAAGACCGGGGATGTGTACGGTTCAGCAACCGATTACGCCCTGGCCATGCAAAAGAATGGCGCCGACATCGAACTCAAGAGCTATGTCGATGAACGCGTGGCCATCGAGGACTTTCGCGCAGGTCAGTGTGACGGCGTGATTGCCACGGCCTTCCGCACCCGCCAGTTCAACAGCGTCGCCGGCTCGATCGACAGCATCGGCTCGACCACCATCATCAAGGGCGGCAAGGTCGATATCAACGCGAGCTACGAAGTGGTCCGCAAGGTCATCCAGGTTTTCACCTCGCCCCAAGCCGGCAAGCTGATGGTGGAAGGCAACTACGAAGTCGGTGGCATCTTCCCGCTGGGCGCGGCCTACCCCATCGTGCGTGACCGCAAGATCAACTCGGTCGAGGCCCTGTCCGGCAAGAAGATCGCGGCCTTTGACTACGACAAGGCCCAGGGCACCATGATCCAGCGCATCGGCGCACAGCCCGTGTCCGTGGACGTGACCAACATCGGCCCGAAGTTCAACAACGGCTTCGTCGACATGGTGACCCTGCCTGCCGTGGCCTTCAAGCCCTTCGAGTTGTACAAGGGCATCGGCAAGACCGGCGGCATCGGCCGCTTCCCCATCATGATTCCGACCGTACAGGTCATCCTCAACAAGACCAAGTTCCCTGATGGTTTTGGCGAGAAGTCGCGTCAATATTGGCTGAGCCAGTTCGATCGCGCGATGAACATCATCGCCACGGCCGAGAAGGGCATCCCTGCCAACATGTGGGACGACCTGCCTGCCGATAGCATCCCCAAGTATGTGCTGATGCTGCGTGAAGCGCGCATCGAGATCGCCAAGGACGGCATGTACAACAAGACCGGCCTGAACATCATCAAGAAGGCCCGTTGCAGCATCAACCCGACCGACGCCGAGTGCGCCACCAAGAGCGAGGTGGAGTAAGTGCGTGGCGCACTTGACTTGGTCAGTGCGCCGCTTTGCTTAGCGAGTTGCTGAGTTCAGCAAAGCGCGTAGGCGCTGGGCATGAAGCCGATGCAAAGCGTCAGTGCGACAAGACAACGAACTGGGAGCATGGGCGAAACCTCCAATGGTTGCCCATGCTTTTCGACCGTTCGTCTGAAAGATTGAATTGAAGGCTATTTCAACTCGATCTGGACGATCTCGCTGACCAAGGTCGTCACATCCTGCTGCGCCTGCACGACGGCGGGCAAGAGGGTGGGCGTGGGCGGCTCGTCAAGCAATGGCTCATCCGTGCCATCCGGTTTGCGCCCATTGGGGCCACGCATGTTGCCGCGCAGAAAGCGGTTCTGGTGCCCCTGCGGTTTGGGCAGGAAGCGCGCCAATTCGGACAGCGCCATCTCGTAGACGCCCCGCTTGAACTCGATGACCGCATCCAGGGGCACCCAGTATTCGTGCCAACGCCAGGCATCGAACTCGGGGTGGCTGGTGGCGCGCAGATTCATGTCGCAATCTCGGCCGGTGAGTTGCAGCAAGAACCAGATCTGCTTTTGGCCCTTGTAATGGCCACGCGCATCCTTGCGGATGAAGTGCTGAGGGACCTCGTAGCGCAGCCAGTCGCGTGTGCGAGCGATGATGCGGACGTGGTCAGGCAGCAAGCCCACTTCTTCGTGGAGCTCGCGGAACATCGCCTGCTCAGGCGACTCACCATGCTTGATGCCGCCTTGAGGGAACTGCCAGGAATGGGTCCGGATCCGTTTGCCCCAAAATACCTGGTTCCGGTGGTTGAGCAGGATGATGCCGACGTTGGGACGAAAGCCTTCCCGGTCGAGCATAATCAACTCCGAATTTTTCAACTAGTTTCATTATTGCACCGTGATGGCCTTGCGCCTAGAGGGGCTTGTCAATGCCTCATTCATGCGGTGTATTTTTTTACGCACATGAAAGCCTCCCAGTTCTTCATCTCCACCCTCAAGGAAGCGCCCGCCGACGCCGAGATCGTCAGCCACAAGCTGATGACGCGTGCGGGTCTCATCAAGAAGCTGGGCGCGGGTCTGTACAACTACATGCCCATGGGCCTGCGCACGATCCGCAAGGTCGAGAACATCATCCGCGAGGAGCTCAACAAGGCTGGTGCCATCGAGCTGGTGATGCCCGTGGTGCAGCCCGCTGAGCTGTGGCAGGAGACCGGCCGCTTCGACAAGATGGGTGATGAGCTGCTGCGCTTCAAGGACCGCCACGAGCGCGACTTCGTCATGCAGCCCACGGCCGAAGAAGTGGTGACCGACATCGCCCGCCAGGAGCTGCGCAGCTACCGCCAGTTGCCCAAGAACTTCTACCAGATCCAGACCAAGTTCCGCGATGAGCGTCGCCCTCGCTTTGGCGTGATGCGTGGCCGCGAGTTCACGATGAAGGATGCCTACTCCTTCGACCGCGATGTGGAAGGCGCCGGCAAGACCTATGACGCGATGTACGCAGCCTATACCCGCATCTTCGAGCGCCTGGGCCTGCAGTTCCGCGCTGTGGCGGCTGATACCGGTGCCATCGGTGGTGACCGCTCGCATGAGTTCCAGGTGATCGCCGACACGGGTGAAGATGCCATCGTCTACTGCCCGACGAGCGACTATGCGGCCAACATCGAGCTGGCCGAAGGCGTGGCGCTGATCGCGCATCGCGGTGCGGCCACGAAGGCTTGCGAGAAGGTGGCCACGCCCGGCAAGAGCACCTGCCCTGATGTGGCCGAGCTGCTGGGCCTGCCGTTGAGTCAGACCGTGAAGTCTCTGGTGCTGGCCACGGACGAGACCAATGACAAGGGCGAGATTGTCAAGTCCACCGTGTGGCTGCTGCTGGTGCGCGGGGATCACGATCTCAACGAGGTCAAGGCCGGCAAGGTCGAGGGCCTGAAGACGGGCTTCCGCTTTGCCGCAGAGAAAGAGATCGTCGAACACTTCGGCTGCAAGCCCGGCTATCTGGGCCCGATCGGTTTGAAGCAGCCCGTCAAGATCGTGGCTGACCGCACCGTGGCCAACATGAGCGATTTTGTGTGCGGTGCGAACGAAGAAGGCTCCCACATCCAGGGCGTGAACTGGGGCCGTGATCTGCCCGAGCCCGATGTGGTGGCCGACATCCGCAATGTGGTGGAAGGTGACCCTTCGCCCGATGGAAAGGGCGTGCTGGCCATCCAGCGCGGCATCGAGGTGGGCCATGTGTTCTACCTGGGCACCAAGTACTCCAAGGCCATGAACGCGACCTTCCTCGATGTCGATGGCAAGCCCAAGCATTTCGAGATGGGCTGCTATGGCATCGGCGTGACGCGCATCCTGGGCGCGGCCATCGAGCAGAAGCACGATGAGCGCGGCATCGTCTGGCCGGACGCCATCGCGCCCTTCACCGTGGTGATCTGCCCGGTGGGCTATGACCGCTCGGATGACGTCAAGGCTGCTGCCGACAAGCTCTATGGTGAGTTGGTGGCCAAGGGCGTGGACGTGATCCTGGACGACCGTGGCGAGCGACCAGGTGCCATGTTCGCCGACTGGGAGCTCATTGGCGTGCCACACCGTGTGGTGCTGGGTGACAAGGGCCTCAAGGAAGGTCTGGCCGAGTACCAGGGCCGCCAGGATGCTGCCGCAGCCAAGGTTCCCGTGACGGAAGTCCTGAATCAGCTGCTGTCGCGCCTGCAAATCGGCTGACCGTATCGGGCCAGGCTGGTTTATCTTTGACGCGTGATGATGATGTTGCCGCAACGCTGGATCACCGCTCTGACTGGCGCGCTGGCAGGCCTGGGCCTGCTGGCGGGCTTGTGCGCGCCCGGCGTGGCCTGGGCTGGCGCGCAGATTGAAGAGCCGTTGGCCGATGCCGTGCGCACGGCGCTGTCGGCCGCGATCGGCAATGGCGCGGCGCCCACGCTGGTGTTCGCCGACGCCACGCAGCGCCAGCAATGCGAGGCCTGGTCGCTTGCGCTCGAAGCCAAGCTGGCCAAGCGCAAGCCCGAAGACCTGGTACGCCGCGAGTTCCTTCAGACAGTGTGCTATGAGTCCAAGCGCGCCGGGCTGGATCCGGCCCTGGTCATGGGGCTGATCCAGGTGGAAAGCGGTTTCCGCAAATACGCGATTTCATCGGTCGGTGCGCGCGGCTACATGCAGGTCATGCCGTTCTGGGCACGCACCATCGGCAATGGCGACACCAGCAGCCTGTTCACCATGCAGACCAATCTGCGCTTCGGCTGCGTGATCCTGCGCCACTACCTGGACCAGGAAAAGGGCAACCTCTTCATGGCCCTGGGCCGCTACAACGGCAGCCGTGGGCGGGCCGAGTACCCGAACATGGTCACGGCCGCGCGTCGTGCCTGGCAGGATGCTGATCGCCTGGTGGCCCAGGTGGCCGATGCCGGGGTGCCATCGGCCCGCTGAACGTCAGCTTTTCAGATCTGCGCCTGGCTTACAGGCCGCGCCATTCCTGCGGCTGAGCACGTTCGATGTGCAGCAGCGCCAGCACACGCTCAACCGTGTCGTTGACCAGCTCGTCGATGCTTTGCGGGCGGTGGTAGAAGGCCGGCAGCGGCGGGAAGACGATAGCGCCCATCTCCGTGACCGCTGTCATGTTGCGCAGGTGGGCCAGGTTGAAGGGCGTCTCGCGCACCATCAGCACCAGGCGGCGGCGTTCCTTGAGGGTGACGTCGGCGGCGCGGGTGAGGAGGTTGTCGCCCAGGCCGTGGGCGACCGCTGCCAGCGTCTTCATCGAGCATGGCGCGATCACCATGGCGTCCGTCATGAAGCTGCCGCTGGCGATGCAGGCGCCGATGTCGCCAGGCGCGTGGGCCTGGGTGGCCAGCGCTTCAAGGCCCGCGCGGTCCAGCCCCAGTTCGTGGTGCACATTGAGGATGCCGGCGGGCGTGGCCACGAGGTGGGTCTGCACGCTCAGGGCGTGGGCCCGCTCCAGCAGGCGCACGCCGTAGACGGCGCCGCTGGCACCCGTGATGCCGACGATCAGCCGAGCGGGTCGGTGGGCGTCCTGCACAATTTTCGTCAGACGGTGGGGCTTACTGGGCCGCCAGGGTCTGTTGCAGTTCGCCAGCCTGGTACATCTCCATCATGATGTCCGAGCCGCCGATGAACTCACCCTTGACGTAGAGCTGGGGGATCGTGGGCCAGTTGGCGTAGTCCTTGATGCCCTGGCGGATCTCTTCGTCTTCCAGCACGTTGACCGTGGTGATGTCGTTCACGCCGCAGGCCTTGAGGATCTGGATGGCGCGGCCGGAGAAACCGCATTGTGGGAATTGGGCCGTGCCCTTCATGAACAGCACGACGCGATGGCCCTTGACCAGGGTATCAATGCGTTGTTGAACGTCGCTCATATGCAAACCATGTCGAGAGAATGAAAACAGGCCCGGTTATATCAGGCCTGCGAGGGGTTTGCTGCTTCAGAAGGAATAGCCGACAGATACCTTCACCACTGGACGGAAACGCATCTCGTGCACGAGGTCGTCAAGGCTGCGGTCACCCTGGAAGACCTGGCCGATGCGGTTGATGTTGGCGGCGTTGCTGCCAATGAGGCCAAGGTCGGCATTGAAGCGCCAGGCGCTGGGGGCGCCGTTGACCGTCAGGCTGTTGCTGTAGCCTGCGCCCAGGTAGGGCGAGGTCTGCAGGTCGGCGGCGTTGTTCAGGCCGTTGTTGCCGGCCAGGCCGAGGCTGTCCAGGCGCTGGAGGCTGATGTTGAGGCCGCCGCCGTTGCCGCCGCTGCCCCACCAGGCTTGGCCGTTGTTGCCGCCCACCAGACCGGCTGTGGCGCGGAAGCCGCCTTCGACGTAGTAGTCGGACAGGATGTGCACGCTGCGCATGCGCAGGCCGCCCTGGTTGGGCTGGGCCAGCACGAAGGAGTCTTTGAGCGGGTTGATCGGGCGGTCGACAACCACGCCGACGCGGCCTTCCCAATGCGGCCAGAAGCCTTGGCCGCGCAGGGCCAGGCCCCGTCCGCGCACGGCGGTCTCATCGTTGGCGGCGTCTTCTGCACTGGCGATGTGGATGCGAACGGCGGTGTAGTCGGTACCGCCGGTGTTCTGGCGCAGCGCGTGTTCGGGGAAGGGGACCATCTGGGCCTGAGCGCAGCCGGCGGCGAGAAGGGCACCCAGCAAGGTGGTCTTCAGCGCATGTTGCAGGGCGCGCGAGCTTCCATCTCCTGAAGCCAGGCTGCGCTTGCGCGCGTCGGTATGGGCTGGATGGAACATGGCAATCTCCTGAACGAACGATTTCATGCTACGCCCCACCTATCGGCTTGTGCGGCAAAGTTGTGAGCGTTCGTCAAGCCATTTTCGTCGGGCGGAAGCGGCTGGGGAGGGGGTTTGTCCGGGTTCCTGAGGGGCTTTACGTCTGGAAACAGCCGCCCGTGCAGCGTGGCTGGCCCCCCAGATCGAAGCGTGTACTTACATTCGCGAAAGCGCTGTCTCTCAGCAGTTGCGAGACGGCGACAGACTGGTCGTAACCGTGCTCCAGTAACAGCCAGCCGCCCGGATTCAGGTGCGTTGGCGCGGCCAAGATGATGGCGCGCAGGTCGTCCAGGCCGTCGGGGCCGGCGGTGAGCGCCTGGCGGGGTTCGTGGCCGAGTGCGGCCAGGTGTGGGTCGCCCTCGGCAATGTAGGGCGGGTTGCTGACGATGAGGTCGAAGCGCTGCCCAGCCACGGGGGCGAGCCAGCTTCCGTGATGGAAGCGCACCGGCAGGTTCAGCTGGCGGGCGTTGGCCTGGGCCACGCGCAAGGCGGCTTCGCTGGCGTCGACGGCACTCACCTGGGCCTGCGGGCGCTGGTGCTGGATGGCCAGGGCGATGGCGCCGCTGCCAGTGCCGAGGTCCAGCACAGTGAAGGGGCGGTCGGGGTGGCTGTCGGGGATCAGGCTCAGGGCCCAGTCGACCAGGGTTTCGGTGTCCGGCCGGGGGATCAGCACGTCGGGCGACACGGACAACGTCAGGCCGAAGAATTCCTTGTCGCCCAGGATGTAGGCCAGGGGTTCGCCAGCGACGCGGCGTTCGAGCCAGCCTTCAAACCGAGCTTGCTGCTCAGGGGACAGCGGGTCGGTGTCGTGCGCCAGCAGCCAGGTACGGCTTTGCTGCAGGGCGGCGCACAGCAGCAACTGGGTATCGAGCCGTTCTACGCCTTGTGCGCGGGCTTGTCGCAAGGCCTGATGGACGGTGAGCGCAGCGAGACTCATACGCCCGTGGCGGCTTCCAGCTCGGCCAACTGGTCGGCGGCCTGGGCGCTCAGCAGGGCGGCCACCACGTCGTCCAGCTCGCCTTCCATGACCGCAGCGAGCTTGTAGATGGTGAGGTTGATGCGGTGGTCGGTCAGGCGGCCCTGGGGGAAGTTGTAGGTGCGGATGCGGTCGGAGCGGTCGCCGCTACCCACCAGGCTCTTGCGGTGGGCGGCTTCCTTGGCCTGGCGCTCGGTGCGCTCTTTGTCGCGGATGCGGGCGGCGAGCACGGCGAGGGCCTTGGCCTTGTTGCGATGCTGGCTGCGGTCGTCCTGGCACTCGGCGACGATGCCCGTGGGGATGTGCGTGACGCGAACGGCCGAGTCGGTCTTGTTGATGTGCTGGCCGCCCGCGCCGCTGGCACGGTAGGTGTCGATGCGCAGGTCGGCCGGGTTGATCTGGACTTCTTCGGCCTCGTCGGGCTCGGGCAGCACGGCCACGGTGCAGGCGCTGGTGTGGATGCGGCCCTGCGTTTCGGTCACCGGCACACGTTGCACGCGGTGACCGCCGGACTCGAACTTCATCTGGCCGTACACCCCTCCAGACGAACCATTGCCTTCAAAGCGCAGCACCACTTCCTTGTAGCCGCCCAGATCGGACTCGCTGGCCGACATGATTTCGGTCGTCCAGCCCATGCGTTCGGCATAGCGGGTGTACATGCGGGCCAGATCGGCGGCGAACAGGGCTGATTCGTCCCCGCCCGTGCCGGCGCGGATTTCAACGAAGGCATTGCGCACGTCGTCCGGGTCCTTGGGCAGCAGGGCGGTCTGCAGTAGCGCTTCGAGCTGCACCAGGTCGGCTTCGGCCTGGGTGATCTCGTCCAGCGCCATGGCACGCATCTCGGCGTCGTCGCCGGCTTCATGGAGCATCTGCTTGGCCCCTGCCAGGTCTTGCTGTCGACGTGTGTGGCGCTGGGCAAGTTCGCACACGCCGCTGACCTCGGCGTGCTCGCGCGAGAGCTCGCGAAAGCGCTTATTGTCCGCCGCGATGACGGGGTCGGACAGGGCCATGTCCAGCTCTTGCAGGCGGTGCGCCAGGCGTTCGAGCGAGGAGGCCAGGGAGGGCGCCAGACCGGCGCTCACGCTTGCTCCCCCCGAGGGTCGTACCGATTGGGTTCGGCGCCATCGGGCGGGCTGCTGTTGCTCAGGTTGCGGCCTGGGACCAGCTCGCCGCGCAGGAACAGGCGCGAAAGCGAGGCGGCCACCTGAGGGCGCTGGCTGGCGTCGGCGCTGTGCAGCTCGGCCATGGCGCCGTGCAGCATTTTTTGCGTGAGGCCGCGTGACAGGGCTTCCAGCACGGCTTCGATGTCCTCGCCCTTGGCCAGCAGCTTGCGGGCGCGCGTCAGCTCGGCGGCGCGCCAGGCGTCGGCCTGTGAGTGCAGGGCCCGGATCAGGGGCACGGTGGTGCGCTGGTCCAGCCAGTGCACGAAGCCTTGCACGCCGGTTTCGATGATGGCCTCGGCCTGGGCGACGGCGGCCTGGCGTTTTTCGCCGGCGGTCTGGACCAGGGCGGAGAGGTCGTCGACAGTGTAGAGGTAGACGTCGTCCAGGCGGGCGACTTCGGGTTCGATGTCGCGTGGCACGGCCAGGTCGACCATGAAGATGGGGCGGCGCTTGCGGGCCTTGAGCGCGCGCTCGACCGCACCCAGGCCGATGATGGGCAGGGTGCTGGCCGTGCAGGAGACGACCACGTCGAACTCGTGCAGGCGCTGGGGCAGATCGGCCAGGCGCATGGCCTGGGCGCCCAGGTGGGTGGCGAGTTTTTCGCCGCGCTCCAGCGTGCGGTTGGCCACGGCCATGGCGCGCGGGTTGCGGGCGGCGAAGTGCGTGGCGGTCAGCTCGATCATCTCGCCGGCGCCCACGAAGAGCACCCTGGTGCGGCCCAGGTCTTCAAACAGCTGCGAGGCCAGGCGCACGGCGGCTGCCGCCATGCTGATGGAGTGCGCGCCGATTTCGGTGGAGGTGCGCACCTCCTTGGCCACGGCGAAACTGCGCTGGAAGAGCTGGTGCAGGGTCGTGCCCAGGGTGCCGGCGGTGTCTGCCTCGCGCACGGCCTGCTTCATCTGGCCGAGGATTTGGGGTTCGCCCAGCACCATCGAATCGAGCCCGCTGGCGACACGGAAAGCATGGCGCGCCGCGTGGCCGCCTTCGAGCATGTAGGTGTGGCGCAGCAGTTCTTCGCGGCCAACGCCGCCGATGCCCGAGAGCCAGTCCACAGCAGCGTGCTGGAGCGCATGTACCGGGCCGCCCAGGCCGCCTGCCGCACAGTACAGCTCGGTGCGGTTGCAGGTGGACAGCAGGGCGACTTCGGCGTGGGGCGAGCCCGTCAAACGCTGCTGCAAGGTCTTGAGCGTGGGGCTCAGTTGGTCCACCGCGAACGCGAACCGACCGCGCAGGTCGACGGCGGCGGTCGTGTGGTTGAGGCCCAGGGTCAAGACAGTCATGAGACAAGATTATAAAATCCCACCCTTTGCCTGGGTTGCTGCCGGATATGCAACTTCCGTTCTTTCAAAGGATGGATACGTAGCTTGCCTGCGGGAACCTTCGCCAGATTTGATGCAGCGCAAGAATTGGCGGGGGTCTGAAGCGACCGAGCCGGTGCGCGCCGACCGAGGAGCCCCATGGGTTTTCTGGATGCCCTGAACCACGCCGTGAACTTCTTTTTGCCCGCTTTGGGCATGGCTTTGCTGGTGCCCAGCCTGGCGCGCCTGGTGTGGTGGAAGGCCTTGAAGAGCGCGGGGTGGTTGCGTCAGGTGAAATGGCTGTCGCTGGTCAATGCCCTGGTGCTGGTGGCTGGCCTGCTGCTCACCGGGCGAGATGGCGCCATATTGACTTACACAGGCTTGGTGCTCGCTTCGGCCCTGACGGTCTGGTGGACGGGATTGCGTTGAGATGACTTACAGCGTCAAAGAGATTTTCTACACCTTGCAAGGCGAGGGCACGCATGCCGGACGCCCGGCGGTGTTCTGCCGCTTTGCCGGCTGCAATCTGTGGACGGGCCGCGAGGCCGACCGCGCCACGGCCGTCTGCCAGTTCTGCGACACCGATTTCGTGGGCACCGATGGCCTGGGTGGCGGCAAGTTCGACACGGCCCAGGCGCTGGCTGAGCGCATCGCGTCCTTCTGGCCCGCGACCGAAGCCGGTACCCAGGGCAAACGCTTTGTGGTGATGACCGGCGGCGAGCCCTTGCTGCAAGTTGATGCCGAGCTAATCGATGCGCTGCACACCCAGGGTTTCGAGCTGGCGGTGGAGACCAATGGCACGATCGCCGCGCCGGCCGGGCTGGACTGGGTCTGCGTGAGCCCCAAGGCGGGTTCGACCCTGGTGCAGACCTCGGGGCACGAGCTGAAGGTGGTGGTGCCGCAGGCGGGTTTCAGCGAGGCCGACCTGCTGGCCTTCGAGCGGCTGGACTTCAGGCAATGGCGTGTGCAGGCCATGGACTCTGCCCAGCCGCAAGACCGGAAAAAAGCCATGGCATGGGCCGTTCAGTGGTGCCTGGACCATCCACGCTGGTTGCTCAGCGTGCAGACCCACAAGACACTGGGTATTCGCTAAGGATTGTTGTTGAGATGTTCGAGTTGAGCCAGACCTTTTCTTTCGATGCCGCCCACACGCTCAAGCGCAAGGTGTCAGCCGAGGAAGCCGCGGGCAGCCGCCGCATCCACGGTCACACCTACACGGCTGAAGTCTTCGTGCGGGGCGAGCGCCAGCCCGAGTCGGGCATGGTGGTGGACCTGGCCGTGGTCCGCGAGGTGATCGCGGGCATCCGCAACCAGCTGGATCACCACTTCCTCGATGAGGTCTCGGGCCTGGGCGCGCCAACGTTGGAGAACCTGTGCGTGTTCATCTATGCGCAGGCCAAGAAGCAGATCCCCGAGGTCTCCAGCGTGTCCGTGTCGCGTGCGGCGG